>Ga0209932_1000001_pt1 | contig 153343 bp, 161 predicted proteins | sample SalPon2_B_H2O_MG_2_FD_185728 | JGI IMG/M metagenome (GOLD analysis project Ga0209932, IMG submission 185728) | Salt pond water microbial communities from South San Francisco under conditions of wetland restoration - Salt Pond MetaG SF2_B_H2O_MG... ...
TGGACTGTGGTTATACACAGAAGAGGAAAGCCAACAATTGAAATACAAGCAGGACTTGAGTTTATACCGCTTAGGCAATCAGGACGATTTGGTTATCCCGCCCAATGGTTATCAAATGACACAAGGTTTCCACACTTTCGACCATCCTGTGCGTTTAGATAGTTTTCAACCGCACGGACATCTGCGTATGAACGCAGCAAGTTTAGAGATTTTTTATCCTGAAACTGGTAGAACAGAACCAGTAAGTCAAATCTCTAATTGGAGCGCAACCTGGCATCACAGTCATTTGTATGCTCCTGATGTAGCACCACTAATACCTGCGGGCGCAGTTATTATTCTCAAGCAATGGTATGACAACACTGCTGACAACAAAAACAATCCTGATCCCGATATGTGGGTAATGGGTGGTTCACGCACAGGCGATGAGATGACTCACGCTTGGCTTGCTATTACTCATTTAGATGAAGAAGGATACAACAAACTATTAGAGCAACGTAACATCACAGGAGATGATTAATGCCTACAGTAAAACAAGCAAGACAAGGTTTATGGGGAAGTGCAATAATATTTGTAGCACTTTTAATATTCCAATTGGTAGTATTATTAGGAGCAAGAACTCTATATGCACAAGAAGTGGATTTTAGTTCAGTAAAAGCAAAATGGAATACGTGTGCCGCTTGTCACGGTAACAAAGCACAAGGCAAGCCAGGCTTTCCTGGTCTAAGTTTTCTTGAAGAAGATCATATTGTTGAAGCACTACAAGATTACAAAGCAGGAGTGTATCGTGGAGATATGAGCGGTATTATGTTTGGACAAGCAGCAACACTAAGCGATGAAGAAATTATTTTGATGGCGAAATACATCAAGGAGATATCTAATGATTAAAATTTTACACACAAGTTTTGTGGTGCTGTTGACAAGTGTACTAGGACTAGTAGCATTAGCAGCACGAGCACAAGACGTAGACTATGTACGTGATGTTGCACCTATTCTAATAGAGCAGTGTCAAATGTGCCACAGAGAAAATGGCATAGCACCGTGGGCAATGAGCAACTATCAAGTAGTACAGGCATTTGCTCCTGCAATCAAAGAAGCTATTGTATCAAAACGTATGCCACCTGGACAAATCAATCCCAAGTATAGAGACACTATCATCAATCACAGAACATTAAGTGATGATGAAATGAAAACTCTTGTAGATTGGGTTGATGCAGGCGCACCAGTTGAAGGTGTAATAGATCCTTTAACACAAACAGTATACCCTGATTCAGAATGGGTACACGGTGAACCTGATATGATTGTTGAAGTACCTGCACAAGAAATACCTGCAGGGCCATCAGCAATACCATATCGTTATGTAGGAGTTGACCTAGGACTCACAGAAGATCGTTGGTTACGTGGTTCAGAGTTTTTACCTTCAGAACCTACTGTTATGCACCATATGTTAAACTCAGTGTCAGTGCCTGGTGAACGTAATATGAACTTGTTGGGTACACAAGGAGGCGAACAACAGAATATGGATTATGCTAGTATTAGTGCTTATGTTCCTGGCGGCGACCCTGACTACTATGATGAAAACACTGGCGGATTATTACGTGCAGGATCACAAGTAAACTTACAACTACATTACACACCAGACGGTACAGCACGTACTGACAAAGCACGAATTGGACTATACTTCCACGACGAAGGTGTAGTGCCAGAAGAAAGAATGGCAGGCGACTGTGCTTGTATATTCCCTAACACGTGGACACCTATTCCGCCATACGATCCTAACTTCAAACAAGAAGCTGATGTTGTACTAAAGAATGATGTAATGTTGCATACATTTTTACCGCATATGCATTTCCGCGGTAAAGCAATGAGAGCAACAGCATATTATCCAGACGGTGAAGTAGAAGAACTTATTGATATTCCACGTTATGAATATGCTTGGCAACTTTCGTACACTTGGCGTGAACCTAAGTTTCTACCACAAGGTACGAGGTTACACGTAGAAGGATGGTTTGATAACTCAGCGGACAATCCAATGAATCCTGACCCAAGCAGAGAAGTACCTTGGGGACAGATGAGCGAGGATGAAATGTTCTTTGGAGCATTTACTTGGAAAAACCTATAATTTACTTATAGGTATATCTGAACTGGCGTGGAGATTCCAAACTTGTTTGCGTTCCACGCCTTTCTTTTGAGCAAACACTTTAGCATCACAGTTTGAACATACGTGAAAATAGTTGTTGTTTAGACGCTTAGGATCCATGCTGCCTCTTGCACGTTCAAACTCTTCATCACAACTGTCGCAACGAAACACACACATAGTCAATTCACGCTTGTAGGTGTGTTCTTTGCCCGTTTTACTAGTTCTAACGTGCCGCGTTTGTTTTTTATATTCTTTTATGAACATAATTATATTTACATTAAGATTATAAAATTATATCATAAATAGTATTAAGAAAGGAAAAAACATGAGTATCTGTACACTTACTGATGCTGCAAAAGCACAAATTGATTTACTATGTGAGGAAAATTCGTGTTATGCAATTAGTTTAAACATCAAAGGCGGAGGTTGTGCAGGTTTTGAGTATGAATGGGGAATGATGCAGTCCCCTGAAGAGCTTGAAGAAGGCGACGAAGTTATTAAAACTGACAACAATTGCAGTTTTGTAATAGGCAAACACTCACTTATGTTTTTGATAGGAACAACAGTTGACTATACACGCAGTTTAGTAGGTTCAACTTTTGAAATAAAAAATCCTAATGCCCAATCGTCGTGCGGTTGTGGTGTTAGTGTAAACTTTGATATGGATAGTATTCCACAAATTTAACGGAGCAAATTAAATGGCAAGACAACAGGTTGATATTGGCGTAGAAGGTAATGACGGCACAGGCGATAGTATTCGCGAATCGTTTCGTAAAGTAAATGAAAACTTCCAAGAACTATACGCTGTATTTGGTATAGGTGGACAAATATCGTTTACAGACCTAAGTGATACTCCTAACAATTATGAAGGCAATGAAAATAAAATTCCTGTTGTACGTTCAGACGGCAGTGGACTAAACTTATTAGAATTTGCTTCTGATAATGCTTTAGACGGATCTAACGATACTATCGGATTTGATTTTTCGATTGACGGAAAATTAATTGTAAAACAATTAGTATCTAAACTGTCAAATGACCCAGAACCTACTCTAAGTGGACCTTTAGATGCAGCAACTCAACCTATTGCAAACGTTACTGTTTCCCAAGACGCAATTAACCTTTTTAACGATGTACACGGAACAAATTTAGATATTGGTGCATTAGTAATTAATAAAAACTATGCTGACAGAAACTATCAAGAAAAGGCAGTTGCAGGCGGTGGCTTAAGAGTTGGTGACGAACCTGCTAGTACTGATATCTATACAATAACAGCTGACGGACTTACAGCAGGTTATTTTAGAGCAAATAGTCATGGACTATCAGAAGCTTACACAGGTGCTCCTTTTATTTTTAACAGCACAGGAGACGATCCTTTTGGTGTTGTGACCGGAACAACATATTATATAGGTATTGCTAATGATAACGATATAGGGTTATTTGCTACAGAAGATGACGCTATTGCTGGTAATAATAGAATATTATTAAGTGGCGGTTCAGGAGTATTTACTTTACTCGATGCTGCTTATGACGATAGTTTAGAAGGTAATTGGTTATCTAATGTAGCGTTACCGCGTAAGAGTATTGTTCGTCGTCAAGGCGATACAATGACAGGACCGTTAAATTTATATGATCATCCTGGCGAATTAATTGGTACAGGTTTACCATTTGGTCCAGATGACCTGCAGGCAGCAACAAAACTTTATGTTGATAATGCCGCAGCATCTAGTAAAGTTAACATTTATGTTAGTGCTGCATCAGGAGACGACAGACAAACTTATACTCCAGTAGGAAAAGAAGGCAGAAATCCTGCGTATGCATATAAAACAATAAATGCTGCTGCACAAAAAGCAGAAGAAATAATGTTGTCTGCTCCAAAAGAACCAGGTCCTTATATGCAGACTATGACATATAATACTGGCGAAAATGAAGGATCTATTGTTACTGCAGGTATAACAAGTCCTATTTCGGGAAGATCAAATGCAAGAACTCTTATAGTTGAAAATAAAGAGTTTGTTGCAAAAGAAGTCACAGGTTATATAGATGCACTATACCCTTCTTTTGCAGATAATTATGACAAAGAAATATGTCAGCGAGATGTACAATTAATACTAGATAGTGTTAGTCTTGATGCATTGCTAGGAAATAACGCTAACTATCTATCCCGCTATGCAGGTTTAAGATATTATTCAAATGTAAGCGCACAAAAAGCAATCGGTTCACAAAAAGCATACACTGTTGCTGGCATAGAATATGCTAAAGTACTAGTTAGAGATTATATTCTCACTAACACTGCTGTTCCAACAACTTATCAAGATAGAGTAGAACAATTTATAGATGTTGCTGTTATACCTGACAGTTTAGCAGACGAATCTATTGCAGCTAAGTTTGATATTATTTTAGAAGTTATTGAAAACGGCGTACTAGATGCTCCTCAAATTGTTGACGGCACTACAAATTACAAAATTAACATCAGTAACGGTAACTTTGGATTTATAGATCAAGCTAATCCAGGAAATACAGATATTATTCCAGGTAAAGTAGTACGAGGTAAAAATTCAGGTGCTATTGGTAGAATAATCGACTATAAGTATGAAGCAGGAACAAGACCGGTTAGTGTAATTGAGACTGACGAAATTGAAATACAACTGCTGAAACCTATTGAATTTGAAGAAGGCGAGCCTTTAGAATATGGTAATATTGTCAATGAAACTCAAGTCACTATTAGAGTTGAATCTGGTATATACGAAGAAGATTTTCCCATACGTGTTCCGCCAAACGTTTCTATCAAAGGTGACGAATTTAGAAGAACTATAATACGTCCAAAAGACCGCATATCGCAATCACGATATGCAAGTCTTTTCTTTTATAGAGATGCAGTATTTGATGGTCTTGTATTAGGTAAATCAAGTATTGAAACTATAGACTTTACTGCTAGTGCAGATGCACTAAGACCAGCAGGTACTTACACTGTAACCGATGTAGACTATTCTACAAACAAATTAGGCAGCGATGCAATATTTGAAATTACAGTAGATGGAACAGGGGCTGTTACAGATGTAACAGTAACTAATGCTGGTAAAGATTTTCAAGCAAATGAAATTGTTTCAGTACAAGATGCTGCTTTAGGTAACAATGGCGCAGCAGCATACAGCTTTACAGTAGTAACAGTTCCAAATGGTGTACAATATACTAATCCTATTTCAGACGAAGTAGACGGTTATTTTGGTAATCATTATCTATTAAAGCCTAATAAACTTAAAAACGTAGGTGCTGGTTACGAAAACGTTGGCGATTGGGAAACGGCAGCACTAGCGTTAATTGACAACAGAGAGTTTATTCAAGAACAAGTTGTAAACTACATAGAAACAACCTATCCGGCACTAATCGGCTTATATTCAAGAACAAAATGTTCTAGAGACACAGGCTTAATTGTAGATGCTTTAGTGAATGACTTGCGTAATGGTGGCAACGAATTTTCTTTAGAAGCACAAGGTGAGTATTATGTAGGTGCATTACCGGTAGATGGAAGCCAAACAGAAGAAACAATAGATGGCATCCGTCATATATTTACCCTTGCAGACGATATTATTAGAGGTGTAGAACCAACTACACTATATGGCCCGAGTGGATCAGCGCCAAATCCTGGTGTTAACTTAGATTATGCATATGATGGATTTAACGGCGACGGCGATCCAGCAGAATGGACTGCTTCTACACTATATAGATTAGGTAACGTAGTAAAATATTTTATTGGAGGTGAAGATCGTTATTATACTCCAACAACAGAACACACATCGGGTAATACATTTAATGCAGTTGAAATAGCTAATTTTTGGAGACAAATAGACGGACCACAAAATGTTGTATATAACTTGATTGAAACAGTTGTATTTGCATTTAATGATGATTATAATCCGCCATTAAGAAACACAGAAATGGATGTGTTCCTAATGAATGATGCTACTATTCTACGTAACATTACTGGACAAGGACACGGCGGTTTCCAGATGGTACTTGATCCTGAAGGGCAAGTACTTACTAAATCACCTTATTGTCAAACTGGTACAGGTTTTGCCGCAAGTATTAACAAACAAGCATTCCGAGGAGGATTATTTGTTGATGCATTCGTAGGTAACTCAGCAGTTCAAGTTGTTGAAAGAGTAGACGGTGATGCATTTAGATTAAGCATACAGAGTTTAGGTAGTGCATTAGAACCACAAGGATTATTTGTTAGAAGACCAGAAACTCCAAGTGTATTTTATATTGATGGTAGACGCTTCCAGATTAACGCAGTCACACAGTACGATAAAGAACTAGGAACAGCAGAACTAATATTGTCACCGGGCTCAAATGACGGTCAAGGATTTGCAGGACTAACTAGTGAATTATCTACAGGAGTAGATCTCGACGATTTAAGTTCGCCTATTCCAATTACATTGCAAACAGCTGGTAACAGAAGTATGCTAGGTAACGACTTTACTCAAATTAATGATAAAGGTTATGGTCTAGTTTGTGTAAACGGTGCGCTATCAGAAATGGTTAGTATGTTTACGTACTATTGTTGGACCAGTTACTATGCTAAAAATGGATCAGAGATTAGATCGCTAACAGGCTCAAGCTGTTATGGTGAATACGGTCTAGTTGCTGAAGGATCAGATCCAAACGAAATTCCAGACAGTATTGCACTTGCACAAGACATGGTTGAAAGTGCAAAAACATTTAGTGCTAACGTAATTTTAGAACTTGCAGGTCCGATTATACTAGAAGAAGGCGAAATAATAACACAAAACATAACAAATGCTACAGGTACTGTATCTAAAGATACGAGTCAACTAGGAGATAGCGTAGCTGTTCCTATCGGAGAATCAGTAATATATTTAAAAGATACTTCAGGTGCTTTTGATACAACAAACGAACTAGTAGTTACTGGCCCAATTACAGGAGATTCTACTGCAATAGCATTAGGCTCGGATAGCATACCTATAAGAGTAGATAGCACAGGTTATGCTAACGAAAAATTAAATCTATTCTTATATGCTTATGACTTTAAAGAACTTCCTAGCAATAGATCAGAATTTGATATATATCACCCTGATCGTCCTGCTTTTGCACGTTATGAAGTTGCAAATGTTGCACCAACAGCCGCTCATATAGGAAGAATAAGATATTTAGGCGGTGATATTCCATTTAAGAACGAAGTTTTAGATAACGGTTTAGCAGCAGGTGTTACATTTACTTTATACAAAACTATTAGAGATGGTTACAGTATAGAGATAAACAATCCTGGCAGTAATTATACAGTTGGCGACACTATGGAAGTTGACGGATTGTATTTAGGCGGCGGCACAATTGAAAATGATGCATTTATTACAATTACTGAAGTTGATGGCGGATCTGTAACAGGCGCAACAATAACAGGATCTCCGTTTGTAGATTCTAATAGCCCAATGTATAGTGGTAAAGTTTACAAACTAAATTTCTCAACTAGTGACTCACAGTTTAGTACAGATGGGTTATTAGAGGATGTAGGATTTGGTGATAGAATTAACTATAGAAGAAACCAAACTCATACTATTTCAGACTTTGCAAGACCAGATATTCTTACAATTCGTCCAAGTACTGCTGTTATCTTTAACGAAAATCCAGACTTTGTTTATAGAAGTATTAGTTTCTTAACATCAGATAGTCTAGGCAATGAATTAGAAAATGATCAATTACAATCAGGTTTTGATAGTTCATATGATTATATTAGATTGATTATAGATAGTGCAAAAGCCCAAGAAATTCCTTTAGCAGGATTAGGAACAACCAAAGGCGGCACAATTGGAGACAGAGTTCTTGCAGTACAACCAACACTAGATGATAATGAAATTTCTAGATTGAATAATAATGCTAGAACTCCTGAAGCTAATAGACCGATTGGTTGGACAGTGGAAAACTTACAAGAAGCTCCTATATTTACATGGAGTGGTAAAAAGTTTTATGTGTATAATGCAAGAGGAGTAGATGGAACTAATACAGAAGTTCCGTTAGCCGAAGACAATGAATATGTAATTGTCGACATTGAAGTAATCGACAGTATTAATTTAGAAGATTATTCTAATCCAGGCGGATTAGAAGAGGGGTTAGGCTCTCCTGTTGTATTAGGGTCAGAAACTGTAACAATTAGAGCAGGTCTAAAAGCTGGTGCTGAAGGAACAGTAACAGTTAATATTTCAACTTGTCGTGCTACATCACATGACTTCTTAGATGTTGGATCGGGCGGGTTTAATGAATCCAATTATCCTACAGTTATTTTTGGTGAACCAGCCTCAAAAGATCAAGCAAAAGAAGTTGACGAACGTGGTAAAGGTCGTGTGTTCTATGTAAGTACAGACCAAAACGGTATCTTTAGAGTTGGTAGATTCTTTAGCGTTGACCAAGGTACTGGTACAGTTACATTTAGTGCGTCACTTGCACTTTCAGATGTTGATGGACTAGGTTTTAAACGTGGTGTTGTTATTACTGAATTCTCAACAGATACAGCAATGACAGATAATGCATCAGATACTGTTCCGACAGAACTTGCTGTACGTGGTTATGTTAACAGAAGACTAGGTTACGATGTAAACGGTACTCCTGTTTCAAACAAATTAGGTCCAGGTGTACTTGCTCCTAACGGTGCTGTTCCAATGACAGACGATTTAAACGCAGCAGGTAACACAATTACAAACCTAAAAGCACCTAATTCTGAATCAGATGCTGCAACTAAAAAATATGTTGATGACGGTCGTGGTTTAAGTGACGAAATTAAAGATCTAAGAAGTTTACAATATCAAAGCTTTGGTGCTAACCAATTATTAGTATCAACAGAGTATAAAAAAATCTATGTATTATTAAGCAGCATAGTAAGTGGACCCTTTGAACGAGGAGATACAATTACAGGTAGTGTTACAGGTGCTACAGGAACAATCGTAGATGTACAAAATGTAGAAGGATATGAAGGTGATTTAATTGAAATAACATTTACACCTCTTACCGGTACATTTAGTGACGGTAAACCGATTGGAAGTTCGCCTGATCCTGATGTACTATTAGTATCAGGAGGTGCTGAAGGTTTAGTAGTAGACGGACCTGTTGACGAATGGGTAAACGGTGTTGAAAGTCCGGCTAGTGATATAGAACTGTTAACAAATAAAGAAGTTACTATAGACGGATTTGGAGTTGTAACAGATAGATATACAACTCTAAATTTCCAATTAAAACCAAACTCTATTGTAAATGACGATGTAAATGGTGTAGCAAATATTTCTCAAAGTAAACTTAACTTGAATAGTGCAACTACAAGAGGAAGTGCTACAGGCATTACACAAAATGATTTAGGTGTTGTTGCATTTGATGAAAGAATATTTACAACTACTGATGGTTGGGTAAGCATAGACAACGGCCAGCTACCATTAGAAAAAATACAAAGAATAAATGACGGTACTGTGTTAGGAAACTGGAGTGGTGATAGTTCAGATAATGACATAGATCAAATTCCATTTAGCACAGTTATTTCAGAAGGCGGTGGCCTAGGAGATGCGGACTTTATAACTGAATTAACAACACTAGATGATCCAGGCGAGGCATTAATTAAAACTGGTGAAGGTACTTATGGTATTTCGAATGTAAGTGTTTCAGGTGAAGTTAACAGCATTGTTAAAACAGATGCAGATGGCAGTATACAAGTTAACTCACTTATACTAGGTGGTAATGCAAGTTACGAAGTACTATCGCTAGATGGTACAACTGTAATTTTCAAAACTCCTTCGCAAGGTGAAATACTAAGAGCTGCTGGCGGTTCTCCTGCTGTAGGTGCACCTGCTGATCCTGGATATGTAGCTCCTACATTTCCTGATTTAGAAATTTCAGGAAGTGTTAATATTGGTGCAACAGGTGTAGCAGAAAGTACACTACAAGGTTTGTCAAACTTTAATGGCGAAAGCAATTTAGGTGTAGATTGGATTTATTCTAGTTTTATCGAAGCACCAGGCGAAAAAGGCGCAGCATCAACAGGTATAGGTATTGGTGCTAATACTGGTAAATCACTTGTAGGTGAAATTGCAATAATTACTGCTGATAGTGCTACAAGTTCAAGTGTATCTCCGATGACATTTAGTTCGTCAGGTGCATTACCTGATACAGATAATACCTATGATATTGGTAGTTCATCACTAAAATATGCAAACGTATATGCAACAACATTCCATGGTACTGCTACTGAAGCATATTATGCTGACTTGGCAGAAAACTACTTAGGTGATGCTGATTACGAACCAGGAACAGTGCTAGTGTTTGGTGGTGATGCAGAAGTTACTGTATGTACTGCTAAAGGACAAACAAGTGTAGCAGGTGTTGTTACAACTAACCCAGCACACTTGATGAACAGTGCATTGGAAGGTGATCACGTTGTAGGACTAGCACTACAAGGTAGAGTACCATGTAAAGTTATTGGCACTGTAAAGAAAGGCGACATGCTGGTTACAAGTGCAGTACCAGGTTATGCAATAGTGAATAACTCCCCAGGCGTTGGAACTGTTATCGGTAAAGCAATAAGCGAAAAAACTGATCAGGATAGAGGAATTGTTGAAGTGGTTGTAGGGAAGCACTAATGGAAAATAAAAACATAGATAAATTGATTCAAAAAGGAGCAAAAGCTTCTGTAGACAATAAAAACCCGCAGCCAAGACGTGTTGTTGCAACTGCTGGAAAATTAAGAGTACAACTTGGAGCACCAAATGGCAAAACAAATAATTGATTTAGGAACAAGTCCAAATAAGGGCGACGGAGATCCGCTACGCACAGCATTCGACAAAGTCAACGATAACTTTGATGAATTATATCTTGCTTTAGGAAATCCTTCCGGAGCAACAACAGATGTTTTGCCAAACACTAACGGTACTATAAATTTAGGTAGTGCAGATAAAGCGTGGGCAGACTTACATGTTGCAGACTTTATCTACTTAAATGGTGCTAGAATCGAAGTTACAGCAGGAGGCGCATTACTTGTAAATGGTGGCGCACCTGCAGAAGTACAAGATACTGTAGGCAGTGTATTTGGCGACGATTCAACACTACTTGTAGATGGTGTTAATTCGCAAATTGTTGGAGATTATTACGGAACACTCAGAAACCAAAATTGGATGGCAGCATATGATGGATTTCTAACTATTGCAAATGGTGGCTCTACTGGTCCAGGACCTATTCAAATTGTAGCATCAGCAAATTTAGATCTTTCTGCAGGCGCGGGACAAGTAATTAATGCAAATAGAAATATTGTAGCAGCAGAAGGTGTAACTGGCGATGTAACTGGTAACGTTTCGGGTAATATTACAGGTGATGTCAAAGGTAGCGTGTTTGGCGACGATAGTACACTATTAGTTGACGCAGTAAATAGCGTTATACCTAAAGCAGTAGTAGAAGATAGTGCAAATTGGGACACAGCGTACAGCTGGGGAGACCATAGTGTTGCAGGTTACTTAACTACATTTACAGAAACAGATCCTATAGTAGGTGCTGTCAACGGTATTGTAAAAGCAGACGGCGCAGGCAATATTACAGCAGCAGTTGCAGGAACTGATTATATTGTTTCTGAAACAATTGACTTGGCAACACTTAAAACAGAAGTAGCAGCAAGTGTAGATTTTACAGACTTCCAAACTAGGATAGCGGCGCTTTAAGCAGATACGATAAATATATTAAATAACAGGATTTATAAGAATGGCAAATAGATTTCCACTAATACTAGACACAACAGATGGTAATAAAATTAAAGAATTGCCAGACGGAGATAATCTTGATTTAACTAACAGTAGCATAACAAGTGTTAACGATATTACATCAGCTGGTACAATAAGCACACAAGAACTTCTTGTTAGAGGTAATACTGTTGCTCCTGTTGAATTTTCTGATCTAGTAGACACTCCAGACAATTTTACAGGCTCTGCAAATTATTTTGTAAAAGTTAATGCGGCAGGCACCGGCATAGAATTTAGACCGTTGAGCGATATTGGTAATATCGATGTTGAAGGTATTAATATAAGTGGTGATATTATTCCTACTGATAACGGATCGCAAAATATAGGAAGTGACGATTTTAAATTTAATAAAATTAGAGTTCAGCAATTAGCCGGTAATCTTGTTGATACAACCGGAAGTGTTGTTTTTGATTATGATACAGGTAAAATAACTTATGCAGCACTACAAGGCGCTCCTCAATTTTTATCTGAATTTACAGACGATGTTGGATATTTAAGAACTGCTGATTTAGATGACACTCTAGGTACGTTATTCGGTTCAGAACCTTTTGTTTCAGATCTTAAAGGTAGTGTTGTTGCTGACGATTCTACCGTTATAATCGATGGAGTAGCAGGACTTGTTGTTGGTGATATACAAAACGATTTTACTCAATCTAATGAAATTGTTGTTGGTGACTTAACAGTTACAAATGTGGATGTTAACGGAACATTTGTTTTTAGTGGTGCTCAAGCAGTCGGATTAACCATTCAAGATAGTATAACAGGTGTAGGTGGACTTGTACTAACAACTAATGGATCATTATTACAAGAACTTATTAACATTTCTCCAGCACTAGCAGACGGTGAAGTTAATATTGATGCAAATAAAATTAGATTACTAGGTGATGTTTCAGAACCTATTACAGCTAGTGGCGGATTTGTAGGCGACCTTACTGGTTCTGTTGTATCGGATAACAGTACAGTTATTATAGACGGCGTTGCCGGAAAAATTGTAGCACCAAATGTAACAGGTACAGCAACATTTGAAGATAATGTAATTGTTGTAGGAAACCTAACAGTACAAGGTTCGACTACTAGTGTAGAAACAACTAATACAACCATCACTGATAATATTATTACACTTAATGATGGTGAAACTGGTGCAGGAGTATCATTAGGAACAGCAGGAATTGAGATCGATCGTGGTACCAATCCTAACGTATCTTTTGTTTGGAGTGAAGCTGATAGTTATTTTACTACAGAAACAAATAATTTAAATGGGAACATTGTTTCTGCAACAACTCGTTTTGAAGGTGCGCTTACAGGTAATGTAACTGGCGATGTAACAGGTGACCTAACTGGTGATTCTGCAGGTACACACACAGGACCTGTAGTAGGCATAGTGACAGGTTACTTGATTGGTGACATGACAGGTTCTGTATTTGCCGATGATAGTACAGTTATAGTAGATGCTGTTAATAACTCTATAAATGCTACAACCGCAGATCTTCCAATTATAATTGGTGGACAAATCAATCCATCAGATGGCGGCACAATATCTTTGGGCGGATCGTTTGGCAGTGTAAGCTATAATGATAGTTCTGGTAATATACAAATTGCAACAACAGGTACAACTAGTATAATTGGTGCTGCTTCGGGTGCTATTAACATCGGAACAAGCACAAGTGGAACAGTAACTATCGGTAATGGTACTAACACTATAGATATTAATACTGGTTCAACTTTAGATTTATCAGGAGTTACAGTTACAGGCGCAACATTTAATCTATCAGGTGATATCGACAACTCGGCTGAACTTGATATAGGTGGAACTAATGCTACTGCTGTTAATATTGGTAGGGCAGGAATTACAACAACAATAAACGGTACTGTAAGTTTTGCAAGTGCTCTTATTGCAAATAATATTACAGCAGACGACAGTATACAAATTACAACAGCAGTTGGGTCTAATAATGCAATTACAATTAGGCCTCAAGGTACTAATAATTCTATTAACTTAACTTCAGATACAATTAATATTAATGGAACTGTAGGTACTTCATTTACAGTAAATGGCGTCATAACTGGTGACATTAAAGGTAGTATTTTTGCAGACGATTCAACATTACTTGTAGATAGTGTAAATGGGATTATACCTAAAGCAAATATACAAGATAGCACTAATTGGGATACAGCACACGGATGGGGAGATCATGCAGGCGCTGGATATTTAACTAGTGTAGCATTTGGCGATCTTACGTCAACACCTTCAACGCTTGCAGGTTACGGTATTATCGATGCTGCAACATCAGCACAAGGTGCTCTTGCAGATAGTGCTTTACAAGAAGGCGACAAATTTGATGTGATAGGTTCTGTTTTTGCAGACGATTCAACTGTTCTTGTTGATGCACTAACTGGGACTATACCAGGTTATGTAAGTATTGAAGATCTAAAAACAGCATTACAAGATGGCGCTGGAGACTATGCTGCATTTAAAGCATGGGTACTAGCAAATCTATAACGGAGATATAAATGGCTATAGAATTAATTAACATAGGGCAAATAGCAAATGACGGAACAGGAGATGATCTCCGTGAAGCATTTATAAAAGTTAATGCAAACTTTGAAGATCTTGATCTTCGTGATAATGAAAAAACAACAGTTACTAATTTAGGATCTGGCGAGGGTATTTTTGATAATATTGTTAACTATGATATTAAATTAAAAAGTATTAGTGCAGGCGACGGAATTGGTATAGAAGCTACTCCTACTGGAGAAATACAAATATCAAATATAACAGAGTCATTTAACGAAATAATAGTAGAATCTAATAATCGTCAAGAGATGACATTATCTACAACCGATAGATTTAAATTATATGCAGGTGTTGGTTTATCAACTAGTATAGATCCTGTTGCAAAAATTATGAGGATCGATAATACAAAGACTACTAGAGTAATACAAGACACAGACCCTACTCTAGGTGGCGATTTGGATGCAGATGCTCATAATATTTTAAGTGCTAACAACATTCAAGCAAATACTTTTACAGGTAATCTTATAGGTAATGTCACAGGTTTAATAAATGGCTACGATCCTTCTACTATTGCACCTTATTTTGACAATTATTTTGATTTTGGAGAAATGGGAAGAACAGTAAACGGTATTATCGATTGGCTTATTGAAGATGCTGATGTAGATTTTGGAACATTCCCACTTCCTGATCCAAGGACAATTGATCTAGGCGCAATCGCAGATTAACGCTCGATAAATACTGTTACAAAAGGAAAAACAATATGGCAGAACCTGGCAGTATTTGGACAGTTGGTACTGGATACAAAATTACAACTTTAATAGAAAGATCTACAGTAAGCATTCGCTTACCTTTAGTTTCTTATTTACAAAATCCTAGTGCTGAATTAATTTCGGGTTCTTTACCTCGTGGGTGTAGACTAGAAGGATTATACATAGTAGGAACTGCATACGAAGTTATTAGAGACACGTCATATAAATTTACAATACGTGTATATCATGAAGATATATTTGAAGATAGAACTTTAGAAATTGTTGTAAGTGGACCAGATGAACCAATTTGGTTAACAAATGAAGGATTGTTACCAGTAGGATCAAATGAACAACTTTTTATACTCGATAACTCAATAATAGACTATCAATTAATAGCAACAGATCCTGATATTTCTGCAGGAGACGAGTTAGAATATTTTATTGCAGAAGGAGATGGCCAATTACCGCCCGGTATATCTTTAACTGAAGATGGTAGACTTACCGGAATAGTTGAGCCTTTATTAGCATTAGATCAGCGAACAGAACGAGGTGGATACGATGCAGCACCATACGGAAATTTGCCTATAGATTTTGCAGCATTGTCTAATAATGGTTACGGAAGTTATTTTTACGATAGTGAAGTCTTTGATTTTAATACAACTACTAACCAGCCAAAAAAACTTAATAGATACTATCCTTTCAGAGTAACTGTAACAGACGGTGACACTTTTACCACAAGAGAGTTTAAAATATATCTTGTCGGTGATGATTATTTAAAATCTGATAACACTCTAATGCATGCAGGTACTGGCGTATTTACATCGGATGCAACAAATGTAAGAACACCAGTATGGCTTACACCTAATAATTTAGGTTATAAAAGAGCAGATAATTTTGTAATTTTACCAATCGAAACTATTGAAAACGATCAACTGGAAGGCATTGTACGTTATACACTAGAAGATATAAACAATGACGGTACACCTAGTGTTTTACCTACAGGATTAAATTTAGATTATTCTACAGGAACAATTACAGGCTATTTGCCATACCAACCTGCTGTAGTAAAAGATCATAAATTTACACTACGTGCAACAAGACTAACTTTTGATTTAGAAACTGTAGAAATATTTGGAACATATTATGAAGATGTTTTATTAGGAAATTCTAGTTTTAAAATTTATAAAACTGATTTAACAGGGTTAGATGACGGCGTTAACGACTTGTTAGCACTGAGAGGCAGACAAATTTTAATAAAAAATAGATTGTATAATGTTATAAACGTAGATGATTCTAATACAGACTATGATGTAATATTTTTAGATGAAACATTGGCTCCTGAAATAAGTTTAGTTGTTTCTCAAACAGCAAAAACAGGCCAGTCTTATTTTTTTGCTAATAGATTAGGATTAAAAGAAAAAGAAAAATATAAAAATAGAACATTAAAATTCTCAGAAACAGAAAAATACACAATTGGAAGTATTGTTCCTTACATCGAATATGATGTTGTTCAAATCAGTCCGCAGAATAATCCAATATTTCCTTATTATGCACCTAGTAATATTGAAATAGGCGAAAGTTATTTTGTAGACGACTATGTTATATACGACGAAAACTTAGGTGGTAATGGATTTATATATAAATGTGTTGAAGCACATACTACTGAAGCACAGATAGACGGCGACGGAGATTTTATTTTAGATGCTAATGGTAATCAGCAAATAATATTTGAAGGTGCAAAATGGACACAAGTTGCAGAGACATTAGAAGAATTAAGTTTATCTAATAGGCTCACAGTAACTAGGCAGGCAATACAAAGAGAATATGGCGGGCCGGTTTATATTACAGCTAAAGATGACAGAGTTTGGAATGTTAAACTACCTAGTACAAGTTTAACAAGAATTAAGCAAAATATAAGTCAATTTTTTAAAGGTGCCGACAGTTCAGACTTTAGAATAGATTTAATAAGAGATAATGAAGATCGAATCGAATTAGATATTAATTTACAAAGCAATCTAAATCAAGGAAGAAATATAGGTATTGCATTATTCCAAAAGGACTTTTTCAGTAAAAATATTGTTATATCAAATAGGGACGAAGTAGATATACCAAGCTCAATAAAAACCTTTGAACTTAAAACAATTGGTGAAATAGATAGTACTATTGCTTGGATTACCGATAGTGATTTAGGTACTATTGCAGCAAACTTACAAAGCACATTAAGTGTTAAGGCTGAAAGTACAGTACCTGATACAAAAATGATATATTCAATTGTAAGCGGTAAACTGCCAAATGGGATGTCTCTTACATATGACGGGGAAATTATAGGTGTTCCTAGACAATATCAAAATTCAGATGGCTCAGGTTTAACATATTTCGACGGTGATGCAACTTGGGATGGTGTATTTCCGGGAGATACGTCATTTGATAGACAATTTAAGTTTACGGTACAAGCAAGAGACAGATTTAATTACGCTACTCTAACAAGAGAATTTGTTTTAGTTGTAGAGGATAATGATAATACAAAGTATACTAAAATATATATGAAACCTATGCTAAAAGAAACAGAAAGAAGCTATTTGCAATCTTTTACTAGCAATTCAGATATATTTGAGCCAGAGAAAATCTATAGACCTCAAGACCCTGAATTTGGAATACAAACTGATTTAGAACTTTTAGTGTACTCTGGAATAGAAGCAAAGGATATAAACAATTTTGTTTCAGCTGCTGCAAAAAATCACAAAAGAAAGAAATATATTCTAGGAAGTTTACAATCTGCTTTTGCAAAATTGCCAGGCACAAATGATGTTATCTATGAAGTAGTTTATATTCCTGTAATAGATCCTGCTAATGCTTCAAAAGGAACAACAGCAAAATCTTTTAAAATAAACACTACTAAAAAAATTACAGTAGACAGTATGCTTTATAATACAAAAGATGATGTTACTAAAACAGGAGCAGGATATGATGCACTACCTATTTACGGAAGAAATACAGTAAAATTTATACAAATAGATAATAGCGAAATTGTAATAGAAACTAAAGATCAAACATTATCAGTTGATGCAGATGAAAGCGATTTTGAAATAGTAATCCGTAGTACCGATAATGTAACGATTGAATTACAAATAACAGATTCAGAGCCTTATAAAATACAACCTCAACCTATAAACACAATAAAAGTAGATTCTAATGCAATTAATATAAGTCAAAGTAAAGATAATTTGAAATATATTAGTAGCTTAGATAATATGAGAGATAACATATCAACTATTGGAAAAACTAAAAGAAGCTACTTGCCTTTGTGGATGAGAACTCCGCAAGTAGGTTTACAAGAATTAGATTACATTCCTGCAATACCGTTATGCTATTGTAAACCAGGATATGCAGCAGACATAATTAGAAATCTTAACGGATACAATTTTGATCCTAAAAAACTTAACTACGACATAGATAGATATATTGTAAAGTCTGCAAATGATAAAGAAAATGAAACTTTTATATTATTTGCAAATTATCAATTTAATGAATAAGGATTTAAAACATGTTTTTACGATCTACCGAAAATTATAGCGTATTATGTGCTCCGAGAAGTGGACACTTTAGTATGTACAATTACTTTGGATTGAACTATTTAACAGAACCAGATTCATCAGGAAAACGTAAATTAAGTTCTTCAGGTAACGTAGGAGAATGGCTAAATTCTGAATCTAAAAATAAAATACTTGTTATTAGGAATCCTTATTCAAGATTACAGTCTGCAATTAAACATACAGAAAATATGAACAAAGGCGATGATTGGACTAAAAGTCATTCAGGATTGTTTCTTGAACAGATTAGTTTTACAAAAGTTGACTTTGAAATTATTAAATTTGAAAAATACAACGACTACGTTACAGAATACGGTCCACACGTAATTACTACACATTCTAATTGCAGAAATTGGCAACCAATGTTTGAACGCTATTATTCAAAAAAACAAATGGATGCAGAATTTGCTGCTTATAGAAAAATTCTTTCTGAAAGAAAAGAGATTTCAGTAGATAAATGGAAAAAACTTACTTCAGAATAAATTATAATAGAAGCACTATACGATAAATAATACAAAGAGGAAACATCATGAGCAATATAGTAGCAACAACAATTGACGCAGCATATCCGGTAGCCGGGGTAGATAACGATACTCAAGGGTTTCGTGATAATTTCCAAATCATTAAAGATGGATTAACAACTGCCGCTACAGAAATTACTACACTAGAAGATAGCACTGCAAAACTAAATGCCGAGAATAACTTTAACGGTACACTTCTTACAAATGGCACACTTAATGCAAGCACCGAATCCTTTTCCTCTGTCGGTAATGTTTCATCAGAACAAGAAATTAGTTTTACTAACGGAATGTATCAAAGTATTAGATTTGCTGAAGAAGCAGCCGGAACAACTATAAGTTTAACATTATCAAATTTCCCAGCAGATGGTGACAGGGTAGCCAAATTTAGATTACAGTTTTTTGGTACAGAAGGTGAGCCTGTAACTGTAAATTTTTCAGCCCTAGGCGGAGCAACAATTTATAAATCTCCAAATTGGCCAGCAAACTTTTTAGTAGACAGTCCAACTAATCCAATAATCGTAGACTTTTGGTCGTATGATGGCGGCAATTCTTATGTGTTTGGAGAATACTTAGGAAGGTTTGAACCTTAATGCACCCGTTGATTAACGATGCTAACCAATTATCCGAGTCTGAGTTGGAAGAAAAAATCTTTAAACTTAACAGAGTTTATCATATTACTTCTAACGAACAGACTAGACATCAAATTATTCTTGCTCTTGACACATATAAAATTGCTTTAGAAGAAAAACGACAAGAACAAAAAAAATTACAGCAAGAACAAAATCAAGGCAATTCTGATCTTGACAATCTTATAAATGTATCGTAAAATACATATATGCTTATGAAAACTGACGAACTAGGTATACCAAGATTCTCTAATCGTGATCTTATCGATATGATTTATTCTGGCCAAACAGATAAAATTCATGTGGTTTTGTGTGAACCTACTGATGAAATAGAAAAATTCAATAGTGCAATGGAAGAACAAGGTATGGGTCCATTGCAGAAATATATTCCACTAGATGTAGATCAAAAGACTTTTGACGGTGTATGTCAAGGTGAATGGTTTATGCCTGAAGAATATAAGAACATGGACATATATTCATGGGTAGAACAAAGATGTCAAACACACAAAGAAGTTGATAGAATTGATGAAGAATTTATTGCGTATGAAGAAAAAGGTTTATTAGACTTATTACGCTATATGGTATATCTTGTAGACTTTATGCGTGAGAATGACATTGTATGGGGTGTAGGCAGAGGATCAAGTGTAGCAAGTTATGTATTATACATAATAGGTGTACATAAAATAAATTCAATCCAGTTTGACCTGGATTGGCGAGAGTTTTTACGATAAATATATACGTATATAATAGGAGAAGGCAAAATGGCCAAAGGTAGAAAAACATATAGAAGCATGCGAGGTAAAGCCGTTGACATGGATCTATTAATGAAAAAGAATGAACTAACTCCGGCTGTTGGTAATGCAAAAGTAAACGCCCGAGGTGATCGTTTGGGACCAGGCGGACAAATTGTAAAAAAGCGTGAAGATCTAATTAAAGAATATTACGATCAGGTTGGATCAGTAAAACAATCTAGTGGCAAGCCAGCACCTACGCCAACAGAAGAAGTTCAAGAATCAGTAGTTGAAGAGAAACCAGCTAAAAAAACTACAAAAAAAGTAGAACCAAAAGTTGAGTTAACTACTGAAGAACAAGAAATGTTCGATGAAGCTGAAGCACAAGATGAATGGATAGAAGACGCAGACGGAAATTTTGTAAGAAAAGGTGAATAATGTCTCAAAACATTAATAGTATTAAAGGAACTCCAAAAGCAATTGGTGATAGAGTTTTAGTAACTGATATGTATTTTGGTGAGCAAACTACTAAGGGTGGAATAATTTTAGGCAACGATGACGGTAAAACTAGAGGAATTTATCCACGTTGGGCAAAAATATATTCTAAAGGACCTAGAAATAGAGATCCTTATGAAGTTGGAGAATGGATTCTTATAGAACACGGTCGCTGGACACGTAGTATTAAATTAGAAACAGAAGAAGGTGAAATAGAAATACGTATGGTAGAAACTGAAAGTATTTTAGCATACTCGGATGAAAAACCCGAAAGTGTTCAAATTGGCGCAGAATATAGTGACGGTGAACATGCAACTATAGATCCTTCAGCTTTTGTGAGTCAGTAATGAATCCATTTAAAGATATTGACACGTTTCAAACAGCGTGTGATCAAGAGCCATCAGAAGCAAACTATAAAATGTATCTTGATTTGATCCGTGAAGAAACAGATGAACTAGAAGAAGCTATCCTAGATAACGACAAAGTAGAACAGTTAGACGCACTAGTAGATATTCTTGTTGTTACCATGGGTGCTATTCGTGCCGCAGGTTGGGACGGGGAAGGTGCATGGAAAGAAGTAATGGACACAAACTTTGCAAAGATCGATCCAGACACAGGCAAGGTACGCAAACGTGAAGATGGCAAAGTTCTAAAGCCAGAAGGCTGGCAACCCCCTAAGTTAGATAAATTTATATAAAAACTACTTGACTCCTTAGCATTTATACGTTATAATATGTATAAAGCTAAGGAGTTTTCATGAAAATTACACCACAAACAGCAGGCGTAGGTACAACAGGACTTACAGGCATTGCATTAATGGCACTACATATCACAGGATTCTTAACAGGATGGGCATGGCCTATTCTTTATGTATTCCTTATCATCTCAGGCATTGGACAAGAAAATAGGAAGGGCTAACTATGGCTACTCACGGAATGATCGATTTAGAAACGCTGCATACTACACCTAAAGCAAGCGTTTTAACAGTAGGTGGTGTAAAATTTAATCCTTACGACAACTCTGAACCTCATAGTGAGTTTTATTTTAAATTAGAATTTGACAGTCAAGATAGAGATGTTAGCGAAGACACACTTGCTTGGTGGAGTAACCAAGATCCAAAAGCGCAAGAAGAAGCATTTGGAGAAGACGACAGAACACCCGTAATAGACTTTTTATATACATTGCCTAAATGGATAAATGGTGTTGATGTACTTTGGGGTCACGGTTATGGATTTGATATTACTATTCTTGAAGACATGCTTAGACAAAACAAGAAAAATATTCCTTGGAACTTTTGGCAAGTACGAGATAGCCGCACACTTTTTAGCATGTGCAAAAGTGACCCTAGAAAAGGTATACAAAAAGATTTACACAACGCATTAGCTGATGCATACTTCCAAGCAAAAGGTGTGCAAATGGCCTATAAAGAATTAGGGTTATCTTAATGCAAAAACTTGATCACCAATTTAATGTTCAACTAGAACATAACAATCCTGTCTTTGAAGCAGTTGTAGGTAGTTACTTAACTGAAACAAACAAAGAAAATAGTGATCGAGACAGTATACTTTTTTATTCACACAAAGTACAGATTAATCCTTTCTTCGCTTTTCCTAATAATGACGAAGTATTATCAATAACTTATGATAAAGGATTAATGCAAGAGCAAGCATCAGCAATACTTGCTAATTATGCTGCAATGCTACTTCGTCCTAAGTATTTAAAACAAAATGAATTTTCACATGCTATTAAACATCTAGCAGCAATTAAGTTTGACAAAATTAGTATCACAAATCAAGAATTATTTTCTAAGTATTATGATTTTATTTGTGTTCCTGGCAATGGATTAAACTTTTGGCAGCAGGCACGGTTGTCTTATGAAAATTTTTGGAATTGTATTCCTAGTGTAGAATGCAATTGGAGTCAAAAATTTGAAGGTAGTAGCCAAGAACATGTCGACAAGAAAAATAATTGGAGTATGTATAATGATTACTATCCAACTGTTGACAGTAAGGTAGGCTATGATATAAATTATGTTGTTTGGTTGCTAACAGATATGATTCTTATTAAACACATATTGTTTAATGATCATATCATTGATAAAGAAGAAGTTAATACTATAATGCGAATTAAAAACAAAGATGTAAGTTGGGATGAAATTAAAACTATAAAAATTCAACTATGGAAAAATGCTCGTAAGGGATTAGAAAGTCCTATGTCTTCTTACCTGCTAGGTAGAGGAATGAGCTTACAAGAAGCACAACAAAAAAACCTTTTTGGACTACAAGGATTTTTGAACACTGTAAATAGTTTTGAGGAAAGCAAATGAAAGAATTATGGGTAGAAAAGTATCGTCCTAAAACAGTAGATGGATATGTATTTAGAGATGAAGCACAAAAAAATCAAGTCAAAACATGGATCAAAGATAAAACTATTCCGCACTTGCTTTTTAGTGGCAATGCTGGGATTGGTAAAACTACTCTTGCTAAGTTATTATTTAACGAGCTTGAAGTAAATGATCTAGACATTCTAGAGATTAATGCATCGCGGACAAACTCAGTAGATGATGTGCGTGATAAAATTGTAAACTTTGTACAAATGATCCCATTTGGGGACTTTAAGGTTGTATTACTAGATGAAGCAGATTACTTATCACCAAACGCTCAAGCAGCTCTCCGTGGGGTTATGGAGGAGTATCATACTACTGCTCGTTTCATTCTTACTTGTAACTATCCAAATCGTGTTATACCCGCTTTGCACAGTAGGTGTCAAGGTTTCCACATTGCTAAGATTGACCAAACTGAATTCACGGCTAGAGTTGCTGAAATTCTTATCAGCGAAGGTGTTACTCCTGATTTGGATACGCTTGATACATACGTAAAAGCAACATATCCAGACTTGCGTAAGTGTATCAACACTGTACAAATGAATTCAGTTGACGGTGTGTTGAACAAACCCAATGAAGGTGACACAGGCGAAAGCGACTGGAAACTTGATATGGTTGAGTTGTTTAAAGCAGGCAAAATTCAAGAAGCACGTAAGCTACTATGTGGTGCTATTCGTCCAGAAGAAATGGAAGAAGTGTATCGTTGGTTGTACGACAACATTACACTGTTTGGTGAAGAAGAAAAACAAGACCAAGCAGTACTAACAATCAAACAAGGGATGGTTGATCACACACTAGTGGTTGACCCTGAGATTAACTTAGCGGCAACGCTTATTAGATTAGCGAGGTTATAGTGACATATCTAGTAACAGAAAATTGTATAAAATGTAAACATACAGACTGTGTTGAAGTCTGTCCTGTAGACTGTTTTTACGAAGGTGAAAATTTTTTAGTAATTAATCCAAACGAATGCATAGATTGCGGAGTATGTGTTCCAGAATGTCCGATTGATGCAATTGTAGCTGACCACGAGTTAGAAGAACCTGAGCGAATAAAATGGATCGAAATAAATGAAAAATATTCAGACATTTGGCCTGTAATTACAGAATCAAAAGGTTCACTACCAGATGCAGTTGATTGGGAAGATGTAGAAGGAAAACTAGAAATGTTGTCACCGGAACCCGGAGAAGGAGACTTATAATTGATTAGAGCAATCTTAGCTTGTGATGACACAGGCGGCGTAAGCAAAGATGGTACACTACCGTGGCCTAACAATTCAACAGACTTAAAATGGTTTAAGGAAAATACAGCAGGACATATTGTTGTAATGGGGTCTACTACTTGGGACGATCCCCATATGCCTCGTCCCTTACCAAATAGACAAAATGTACTTGTAACTACTCGTTCCAATGAATATACAGGCGCCCATGATTATATTAACGGTGATCTTAAACATCAAATAGGATTATACGCAGATAACAATCCAGGTTTAATTACTTGGATTATTGGTGGCCCGAACATTATCGAACAAACACTAGGCATTATTGATGAATTTTATCTAAGCCGTATTCCAGGTGAATACGATTGTGATACTTTCTTACCTTTAGGAAAAATTGCTACATTGTTTGAACTAGACTGGGAAGAAAAACACCCAGAAGTAACATTTCAAATTTGGAAAAAACGTAAATGAAACAATATCTTGACGCATTAGAACACATATTAGAAAACGGCAAGGATCGTAATGATAGAACAGGTGTAGGAACACGTGGTGTTTTTGGCTATCAAATGCGTTTTGATTTGCGCAAAGGATTTCCTGCTGTTACAACTAAAAAACTTGCTTGGCGTAGTGTAGTAAGTGAACTACTTTGGATGCTAGAAGGATCTAGTGATGAACGCAGACTAGCAGAAATACATTATGGTAAGCCTAGAGAAGAACTTGTAGGTAAAACTACTATTTGGACTGCTAACGCAGATGCACAAGGTAAAGATTTAGGATACATTAACGACGATACTACTAAAGACCTAGGTCCTGTATATGGTCATCAATGGCGCAAGTGGGATGCACAACTTGGTTTTGTTGATCAGATTGCAGAAGTACTAGAAAATATGTATTACAACCCAGAAAGTCGTAGACATATTGTAAGTGCTTGGAATGCAGATCGTGTAAATGTAATGGCTTTACCGCCTTGTCATACATTATTCCAATTTCATATACAAGACGGAGAACTAAGTTGTCAATTGTATCAACGTAGTGCAGATATGTTTTTAGGTGTTCCTTTTAATATTGCTAGTTACAGTCTACTTACTCACATGTTTGCACAACTATTAAATCTTAAGGTTGGTGATTTCGTATGGACAGGTGGTGATTGTCATATTTATCAAAATCATATGGAACAAGTTAAAGAGCAAATTACTAGACAACCTAGAGAATTACCAGAATTATTAATGCCCCAGTTTGCTAATTTAGAAGAATTAGTAAACACAAAACCTACTGATTATGAATTAATTAGATATGATCCTATGGATAGTATCAAAGCACCGATGGCGGTATAATATGTTTAATAATGACGAAGATTATGAACTACAAAAAGAAGCAAAAGAAGTTGCTCGTAAAACAATGCAAATGGATGATTGGGAACGTTATGTAGAAGGTGCAGCATTTAAAATTTTGAAACTTGAAAGAGAGGTACAGCGTCTCAAGTATAATTTTTATCTTGCAGCATTCTTACTTTTTGGTTTGCCTATTATATTAGCAGTACTAGGCATTAGATGAAACATATAAGTGCATACTTTGATCAAGTAGAAACTGCACATGAAAAGTTTGCGTGGTGGCCTGTACGCAGCAGTTTTAGTAAAAAGCTAATATGGTTTAAAAAATATGTGCTGCTTGAAATTACATATGACGATATGGGACGTCCTCCAATTAAAGGACGTAGCTGGAACTTAATATATACTCAACACGAGTATCTTCTATATTTGTTAAAGAAAGGAAAAAATGGGGAGAATTACTGATCCTTATTCAGGAAAACAAAAGTTTTTTAAAGGGAAAGGTCGTAAAGGAAATAAAAAATTAGACGAGTATCAAAAAACTTTATTACAACAAGAACACAATAACAAATTAGAAGAAGCTGGTAAGCTCAACCAAACAAGGCAAAAACCGTTAAAAGGTAAAGCACTAAAAGAATACCAAGTAAAAATGAAAGCACTAAAGATGCAACGCTATTACGGAATACAACCAAAGAATAAACAGTAATGGAAGATCGTTATACACTTAATTATGATCCTAACAATCTCTTATTAGTCTTAGGTGACAGCTGGTCATGGGGAGATAGTTTAAAAAATCGAATTCAAGACACCTATGCATCTATACTAGCAAAAAAACTAGATTTTAGTCTTATTAATAATAGTGTATGTGGTTGTAGTAATTTCGATATGCTAGATCGATTGAGTCAAGAATTAAAAAATATTGATGCAAAAAAATATAATAAAATTATTATTATTCTTGGATTAACTGAAACAGGCAGAGAGTGGCACAGATATCAAATTCTAACAAACGACATTGATAATAAGTTTAAAATGATTGAACAAAGCACAGTTGATCGTATAGATTTTTTATCAAAATTACTTCCAAATAATGTTCAACTTATTGTTAGTAGAAATTTTACAAATTTTTATCCAGAAACAACTTTACATAATAATAAATTTTTTACTCGTAAAATTTGGTGTGAAATAATATCACAAAAATGTAAAGTTGAATGGCCTATAACGTATGGTCCTATTAGTGGCTGTGTTTTTGAACCTATGCTTTCTCGTTATAAAAATGATGCTAGTTTTAAATCTTGGTTTTCTGAAAAAATAGACCTTGCACAAAAAACTTGGGATTGGTTAGACAACAGTCCTTATAATTATAAAAAGTTCACTAAACATCCAACCGAAGAAGGTCATGTTTTATGGGCAGAGTATTTGTTGCTTTTGATAAAGGAATTTAAGTTAAATGAAAAGTAAGTTTATAAATGCATATATGGACGTTGCTGAACGTTTTGCACAACTAAGTTCAGCAAAGCGTTTACAAGTAGGTGCGATTGTTGTAAAGGATGATCGCATTATCAGTATTGGCTACAATGGTATGCCTAGTGGATGGGATAATTGCTGTGAAGAATGGGATGGTGAGGATGAATGGGGGAACACCATTACTAAAAGTAAAAAGGAAGTGCTTCATGCAGAATCAAATACGATTGCTAAACTTGCCCGATCTTCTGAAAGTGGTGAAGGGGCAACTATTTTTATTACACACGCACCTTGCATAGATTGTGCTAAACTAATCTATCAAAGCGGAATAGCCACTGTGTACTACAAAAATGAATATCGTAGTACACAGGGCATAGATTTTCTTAAAAAGTCAGGTGTTGTTATTCATCACCATAAACTTTAAGAACTTCTTTTACGGCTTGATGTCTTTCTATATCTCCTTGGCCAAAGTTGACTATGTCAATGTACGATGAGTCTGAGTTTGTTAAACGATTAGTGAAATCGATAAGTCCGTTATCTTTTAACCTATCTGCTTGAGCTAAATCTCCTGTTACACACATCTGACTACCTTCACCTAAACGTGTTAGTAGCATTTTCATTTGATTTTGCGTAGCATTTTGCATTTCATCAGCTAAAATAAATGCATTTTTAAAGGTACGTCCACGCATATAAGCTAATGGAGCGATTTCAATTATACCTTCTTCTATCATACCTTCAATTTGTCTTGCGTCAAAATATTCACGCAGCACATCAAATATCGGTCTTGTCCATGGAGCCATTTTTTGTTCTAGCGTTCCTGGTAAAAACCCAAGATCTTCGTCAACTGACACAGCTGGTCTAGTTACAATAATCTTGTCAACTTTACCTTCCTTAAACAATTTAACTGCGACCTGAACTGCAAGTAATGTTTTGCCTGTGCCTGCAGGACCAATTCCAAATACTATGTCTTTAGAATCGTCTAACAGTTTAACCACATATGATTCTTGTGATTTATTTCTAGGAAGTATTGTAACTGATTGTTTTTTTTGATGATTATTAAAATTTACTACGTTTGAATAGTTTTGACTTGCACGTGATTGTGCTTTTTTCTTTGCACCCATTAAAGATCCTCCTTTTGGATGTGGAGTAGGGTAGTTTGTGTTCCGTAGAACTCAGTTGCCCTACAAAAGTATTTATACGACTACACACTTTAAAAACACATACTTTATCTTTCTTTTAAAAAAATATAAGTATCCCTTTCAGATAAATAATACTAATAGACAATAGGTTAACCAATGTACGACTCACTAGACATAATTAAAAATATCGAATCTATATATGATTCTAATACAGCGTTTAACGTTCTTAAAGACTTTGAAAGAGTGTTAGATCATTTAGATTTATATGTATACGCTAATTGGCCAGAAGGTGAATTGGCAGAAGGACCTAAGATTGATAGACATTGGGTCACTTGTTCATTTATGTGGCCAGAAGATAAAATGCCAGATCCGATGGGCGGAAAACGTCTATTAGATTATGATTGCAAAGTAAAATACAAAAAAACTAGTATTATACTTCCTAGAAAAATTGAATCACCGGATGATATTCGTCCTGGTACTAAAAAAGGTAAACTAGATAGACATCCTATTTGGGTTGTTGAAATTCAGATGCCTAAAAAACTTATTATGGATATTTACACAGGGTACATGCAAGATATTAATCTAAGTGCAGAAACACCTATGCCTCAAGCGCCTGAAATGCAGCCAGCAGAAGAAGCTTCTCAAGAAACAGCACCCGAAGGAGAAAGTGTATGACTTTGAAAGCAGGAGATCTAAGAGACTTGTTAAACAAAGTAGTAGAAATTGATTCTCATAAAAGTAAAATGGGGAATGATTCAGATATTGTTGTAGTTACACTAAGCACACTTACTAAAGAATCAGCAGACGATTTAAGTAGTTTTATAGAAAGAGGATATTCTTTTGTACTTGACGCTGATGCCACACCGGGTGAAACAAGTGACGGAACATATAAAGTTTTTATAGAAATTGAACGAGACGGAGAAGCAGCAGCAAACATTATAGAAATGGTAGATGGCATTTCAAAATTATCTAATATGGATGATCTTAGATTTAGATATTATAAAAACTTTAAAAGTAAAGAGTTAAATGCAACTAACTTAGAAGAAGTACTTCCTACAACAGCAGACGACTATGATGTAGCAATACAAGAAGGAAGAATGCAAAACTATAAAAATTTCTTTAATAAAAGTTTTGTGGAAGATGTGTATATGGAAGATGATATGATAGTAATTAACAAAGCATATGCTGATCCAGTTGCATTTAATTTTATAGATTTTGGACCAACACAAGAGACACTAGATTCTATAAACGAATCATTTAATGCTGACGACTTTGCAGAAATTATATTTCTTTCAAAATATGTCGGCGACTACAATATAACTAAATATGGACACAAGCTAACCTTTGAAAACCAAGGAAATACGCTTGTTGTAGAAAGAGTTGTAGTATAAAGGACAAACAATGGCAGTAGAAGATTTTAAATTTGAATTCACCGAAGAAATGGTGATTGAAATGCTTCGCGGAAACGAAGAAGCAGAAGATTGGTATGACGCAATGTGCGAAATACTTCCACTATGGGAAATGGACACGCCGGAGCGTGTAGCAATGTTTATTGCACAATGTGGACACGAATCAAATAACTTTAAAGTACTAAGTGAAAATTTGAACTACAGTGCTAAAGCACTTGATAGTTTATTTGGCAAGTATTTTAAGAGAGCAGGTAGAGATGCACAAGAATATCACAGACAGCCTCGCAAGATTGCAAACGTTATTTACGCAAACAGAATGGACAACGGTGACACAGAAAGCGGTGATGGTTGGACTTTCCGCGGAGGCGGCATACTTCAGCTTACTGGACGTTACAACTATACCAAGTTCGCAGAAGAAATGGAAATGTCACCGGAAGAAGCAGTAGAATATGTGCGCACTAAAAAAGGCGCACTTGACTCAGCTTGCTGGTTTTGGGATACAAACGGTCTAAACAAGTATGCAGATGCGTGTGATGTTAAAGGTGCAACAAAGCGTATCAACGGTGGATACATTGGACTAGAAGATCGTGAGAAGCACTACAAACACGCTATGGAAGTACTAGGCGGAGACTGGGAGCCTGGCAAAATTGAATATGAAACAATTCGCCTAGGTTCTAAAGGACCAACTGTTAAAGCAGTACAAGAAGAATTAGAAATTGGTGCAGACGGCATCTTTGGTAGAGGTACAGAAGCACACGTTAAGACTTGGCAAGAGGAAAATGGGCTAACACCAGATGGTATTATGGGTCCTCAAAGTCTTAAATTAATGTTTGGGGAATAAAAATGAAACTGTCAGGGATACTTTTAATTGTTATTATGACGATGGGCGGCATAGGATACTGGTACTATACTGATACACAGCGGACTATTGCTGTTCTAACTGAAAACAATGCAAAACTTGAACTGGCAGTTGCAACCAACGAAGAAACAATCAAAACAATGGCGGCGGATTTTGCTGCCGCCAATAATGAATTAAAAAGAGTTAACGAAGAGTTTAATGCTATTCGTCAACAAAACAACAGACTAGCAAGCAAACTTGCTGATTTTGATCTGGCATTACTAGCAGCAAACAAGCCAGCTTCAATCGAACGTGCTGTAAATAGAGGTACTGCAAACGCAGCTAGATGTTTTGAATTACTAGCAGGTGCTGCACTAACAGAGGAAGAGAAAAATGCAAAGAATGGCGAGTCTTTTAACAAAGAGTGCCCTTGGCTTTATGATAATTATAAGTCTAGCGGCATGCTCAACGACACCACGAGCAATAACAGTAACCAGCAAACCAATTGATAAACCTGAGTTAGTGTTACCTGGTGTTGACCCTGTCAACATGCGCCGTGTTGAATGGGTTGTTATCAACCAAGAAAACATGGAAGAAAAGATTGCTGAACTTACAGCAGGTGGCGCTCCTCTAGCTATGTTTGTACTAACAGCACAGGGTTACGAAAACCTAGGTTTAAACTTCTCTGACATCCGTGCAATGGTACAGCAACAACAACAAATTATTCTTGCATACGAAAACTACTACAAAGAAGCAAACAAAGCTCTTGACGATGCAGAAGCTCAACGTCAAGCAGAAGAAGCAGAAGATGCTGCACGAGAAGCAAAACTCAATAAAGGTATAGACCTAAATCCATTTGATTAAACGATAAATACATTAGCGGAGGGTAGCTAATGGAAATGATAAGCCGCATGTTTGGTGACACGCTGTGGATATACACAGCAATAGCTGGATCGCTGTTGGGCGCAGCATTTTTAGCGTGGTTTAGAAATACACACGCAGCATTATACTTAATGTCTAAATTTGATGCACTACTAGATAGTCTAGTAGATCGTTTTGGTTGGGACTTCCTTCAAGACGATCCAAATGCTTGGCGTAAAAGATATCCAAAAGTTACTAAAAAAATAGATGAGTTAGAAGAACGCATTCGTCAATTAGAAACTGACAGTCATCCTCCAAAAGAATTATACGAATTTGAAGTTTGGCCTGAGCTAGATGCTAGGCTAAAAGCATTGGAGAAGAAGCGTGGAAAATGAAATAATGGGTGCAGGGGGCGTAGGGCTCGAAATAGCAGAACTAGCAATGCCATTTATCGGAGCATTAGTTGCATTAGTTGTAACACTAATGTTCAAAGACTATGCAACAAAAATTGCAAAGGGTATGGCATTTAAAATGAACCCTGCTTTTAAAGAAGGTGACAAAGTTATACTAGACGGTGAAAGAGCTCTTATTGTAAAAATAGGAAATACTGAAACAGTATTTGGTATACACAAAGCTAGTGGAGAATTTAAAGGCGATTATATTTGGCGATATGTACCAAATGAAAGAATACCTGCACTAAAGATTGAAAAGATAATTTTTGATGCGACTCCAGAAGTAAATGAGAGACGTATTAATGAAAATGGGCATAAGATCGACGAACTTATTAAGGAGGGAAAATAATGCCACGTAGAAAACCAGAAGAACTAGAAAGCGCAGTACCAGCAGCTGATCCAGCACCAGCACCAGCACCAGCGCCTGAAGTATCATACGAAAGAATGACAATTGATAGAGGTGCAGTTCCTGAAAGTGCTGATATGAATGGTGACGGACATATTACTAAGCAAGAAATGGAAATGCATTTAGAATTCAAACGTAAAGAGCTAGAAGACCAAGATGCTATGCGTGATGCACAGCGTTCAATGGCTTGGTTTGCTCTATTTGGTATGTTACTGTATCCATTTGCAGTTGTAGCAGCTAGTTATTTCAACCTAGATAATTCAGCAACTGTCCTTGGATCAATGGCAGCAACATACTTTGTTTCAGTTGCAGCAATTGTGATGGCATTTTTTGGTGCTAACGCTTACTCTGCTAAAGGCAAATAATCACTACTGTTAATATGTAATAGTCCATGCGATAAGTAGTAGTATGGACTATTACTCTATTCTAGGTGTTTCTAAAAATGCTTCTGAAAAAGAAATAAGATCTGCGTACAAAAAGAAAAGTATGCAACACCATCCTGACCGCGGTGGCAACGAAGAAGAATTTAAACGAGTAAACGAAGCATATAGCACACTAAAAGATCCTCAAAAAAGAGGAATATACGATCATTCACAAACTGCTGGCGCCGGCGGGTTTCATTTTAATAGTAATAATTTTTCTAATGGGCAAAATCCTTTTTCTGGAACACCTTTTGATCATATATTTGGACAAGGATTTGCTCAACAACATAGCAGAACACCGAGAAATAGAGATATACATGTTAGAGCCGAAATGGATTTAGCAGATGTATTAACTGGTAAAAATGTTGTAATACAGTATAGAACACAAAGAGGTAGAATAGAAACTGTCACTGTTGACATTCCACCTGGTGCCAAACATGGCGACACAGTGAGATATACAGAACTAGGAGACGATGGATACGGCCAATATCCTAGAGGTGATTTACACGTTAAGTTATATGTAAAAAAACTTAAAGATTGGGAGCGAGATGGCAATAATTTAATTACCAAAAAATACATAAATGTATTTGACTTATTGTTAGGATGTGTTACAATAGTTACTACGTTAGACAAAAAAAATGTAAAACTTACAATTCCACAAGGCACAAAAATAGGTCAAACATTCAATATTCCAGGATATGGAATACCAGATTTACACACAGGCAAAAAAGGAAATTTGTATGTAACAATTGATGCAAATATGCCAATAATAAAAGACGAATCTATACTACAACAGATTCGAGACATAAAGAATAAAACAAAAGGTGAATAATGGTTGAACCAAGCAAAGAATTACAAATAGTTTTTGATAAAGCTATTAGAGATGCAAAAAATTTAAGACACGAATATGTAACACTAGAGCATTTAGTGTATGCAATTCTTTGTGAAGAAAAATTTTCTAATCTACTTACTGCATATGGTGCTAATATTGAGTATATTAAATCTAATATTGAACAGTATTTGCGCAACGATCTAGAAAACATAAAAATTGATACAAAAAAATTCAAACCAAAAAAAACAAGCACTGTAGAAAGAGTATTGAATAGAGCTTTTACACAGACTCTTTTCGCTGGTAGAACCACAATAGAATTAACTGATCTAATTTTAAGTGTTTTGCACGAGAAAAAAAGTATTTCGGTGTATTACTTAGAAAAAGGCGGCGTAGATAAGTCTTCTTTTGGAGAATTTTTAGACGACGAACAACTAATTGGTGCTGAAGAAGATGACGAATTATCTTCAGAAGCAAAACGTGCATTACGTGCATTTACTTCTAATCTTAATGATCAAGTTAAAAAAGGAAAAGTAGATCCAATTATTGGACGCTCAGATGAACTAGAAAGTCTTGCACTTGCTCTTGGACGCCGTAATAAAAATAATGTACTAATGGTAGGAGACCCTGGCGTAGGTAAAACTGCTATTGCAGAAGGTCTTGCTTACAAAATTGTAAACAACGAAGTTCCTGAGTTCTTAAAGGAATATAAAGTATATAATCTAGATATTGGTAGTATGCTTGCTGGTTCAAAATATCGTGGTGATTTTGAAGAACGGTTTAAACTTGTTATACATGCACTAACTAAACAAGGCAAAACTATTATGTTTGTCGACGAAGCACACATGATGATGGGTGCAGGTGCCGCTGGATCGAGTAATGCAAATGATATGGCAAACATGCTTAAACCTGCACTAACTAAAGGTGATTTAAAAGTAGTTGCGAGCACAACTTGGGAAGAATATCGCAAGTACTTTGAAAAGGATCGTGCGCTAATGCGTCGATTCCAGCGTGTAGTAATTGACGAACCGACAACAGAAAGTACAAAAGATATTTTACGTGGTTTGAAAAAATATTACGAAGATTATCACGGTACAGAAATTACAGATGATGCAATTGATGCTGCTGTTAAATTAAGTGTAAAATATCAAACTGATAAAAAATTACCTGATAAAGCAATTGATCTAATTGATGTAGCATGTAGTAGATTTAAAGTTAATAATCAAAGTGAAAATATTATAGTAGGCGAAGCTGAAATACAATTTGAACTTGCAAAAATGTTAAAATTGCCAGCGGAACAAGTTGCTGAAAAAGAAACAGAAAACCTTGCTAATCTAGAAAACAATCTTAAAAAGGTTGTGTTTGGCCAAGATGACGCAATTGAATCAATTGTTGATAAAATACTTGTTAGTCAAGCAGGACTTAAACCAGATGATAAGCCTATTGGTGCGTTTGTGTTTATGGGCCCAACGGGCACAGGTAAAACTGAAACTGCTAAGGCACTTGCTAAAAATCTTGGGGTACAACTTGTACGTTTTGATATGTCAGAATACATGGAAAAACATTCTGTTGCTAAATTAATTGGTTCACCTCCAGGTTATGTAGGACACGAAGAAAACGGTGGACTATTAATTACCAAATTACAAGAACATCCTAATTGTGTACTATTGTTAGACGAAATAGAAAAAGCACACCCCGACGTTTCGCAAATTCTATTACAACTTATGGATAATGGTAAAGTTACAGGTTCGCAAGGCAAAGAAGCAGATGCTCGTAACTGTACTCTTATTCTTACAACTAACCTAGGTGCTGCCCAAGCAGAGAAAAACTCAATTGGGTTTGACAGCGAAGAAAGTTACGATTATGAAGATACAGAACTAAAGCGTTTCTTCGCTCCAGAATTCCGCAACAGACTTGACGGTGTAATTACATTTGCTAAACTAAGCAAAGAAGTAATGATGAAAATTGTTGGTAAGTTCCTGCTTGAACTTAAGAACATGGTTGTTGATAAAAACATTTCTATTAAGATTACAGATGATGCACTTGATTATCTAGTAGACAAAGGATTTGATCCTAAAAATGGTGCCCGTCCATTACAACGTGTAATTGACAAAGATATTAAACGTCCTTTATCACGCCAAATCTTGTTTGGTGATCTAAAGAACGGTGGCACAGTTACAGTTGATTTAAAGGATAATTCAATTGTTCTACACACTGCGGAAAAAGAAGAACTTTTAAATGGACATACTTGAAACAAAAAAGTTATTTTATAACAAGTATGCCTATAAAATTGTAATCTATAATCGTTTAGCAAGCATATTTAGATCTGAGTTGCAACGTGGAAACAAACTATCCTTTGCAAGAGCAGAATTGGATCGTATGCATGCAGAATACGAAAATGGGTTTCCAATAACAAAGCGTGTTTTTAGATCGGATACAATAATACCTACTGAAGATTTTTTTGATGCGCAAGATGTTTATAAAATCTTAAAAAAAACTTCTAACGAGTATATGATTAGAATTGGTATTGGGAATGATCTAATCATATACTCTCATAGTAAAGAATTTTTATTATCTATAAGTAAAAAAGTGAGATCTACTAATATTAAGTTTTATGAACCACATGTTGATATTAAGGACTTTTTAGAGAAAAATAAAGATGTTGTTATAGTTAAAAATCAACCAAAATTTCCTATAAAAGTTATACTTGGTAGGAAAAAATCTGGTTCAATAGATTTAGCTAATTGGTTAAAATTAAATCATGATAAAAGCAAGGTCGGAAATAAAACCTTGTCTTATTTAGAAGAAAGTTCATATGTTGACGGTTTATACTTTTATGTGCGCGACGAAAAAGTATTACAGTTAGTTTATCTTATGTGTGGCGATAATATTAGAAAAATTGAAAAACTAGTTTGGCAACACGAAATAGATAAATATAAGTATGGCAGCGAATAGTGAAATAATTTTATCAGCACAAACACACCCTGGAGACAGCACGACAGAGGCTGTAACAGGTGACAAATTCAAAGGTGACGGTTACTACGGTCGTAGTGACGGTCTTCATACCGTTCAATATACATATACAGGATTAACTGGAACAATTGTTATTGAAGCAACTCTAGCAATTGAGCCGGGAGATAGTGACTGGTTTTATGTTCATTCCTATGTTGCAGCGCAAGAGACTTCAAGTAAAATCCAAAGTATTACAGGCAATTACGTTTGGATTAGAGCAAAATTATACAACTGGACCGACGGTACAATCAATTCAATAGTATTAAATCATTAAGGTAAAGATATGGAACACTTTGTAAGAATAGTAATGGAAAAACAAGAAGGTGCACAATTATTAGATGAAAGCATCTTTGTAGAACAAGAAATTTACGAAACTGAGCAAGGTGCTACAGTATACGAAATTGCACTTCCTCGCCAACTAGATGAAGAAGAAGCAGACGAGTATGCTAATCGTTTAGCAAACTATATGTTTGAACAAGGCTACGAAGACTTTGATATTGAAATCTCAAACGAGATAGGCGAAGATATTACAGAAGAAACATACGACGGTGATGATTTCTTTTTAGAGTACGGTGTTATGTGGTTCAACGAAGATGACGACGAATTAGATGAAGCAGAATATCAAGGACGTAAAGTTAAACTAGGCAAGCCAATGCGTGGTGATGTTAAGAAGTTTAAAGTGTACGTCCGTGACCCAAAGACTAAGAATGTTAAAAAAGTTAACTTTGGCGATCCTAACATGAAGATTAAAAAGTCTAACCCAGCACGTAGACGTTCATTCCGTGCAAGACACAACTGTGATAATCCAGGTCCACGTACAAAAGCACGTTACTGGTCATGTAGGAAGTGGTAACATGCGTTTATTTGAATTTGAAAGAAAAGAAGTTCCATTTGACGTAGTCGATGATGTTGCAATATACATGCGTAATGATCCTATGATTTATCGTAAACAACTATTTCCTGCAATAATGCGTATGAAAGATTCTTATATGCAAGGTTCTGCGCCTGATGCTAACGAGTGTTTAGGTGAAGCTTGCGGCAATGCAATGGAATCATACTGTAGTAAATTTAAATTAGGTTCGCCTGAAAATGTTTTCAAACAAGACGACAAAGATGCACTAATACAAAAGTTATTTTCTGAAGAAATGAAAATGATCAAAGATGGAGCATACTGATGTTATTAAGAGAACTGTTCGAAGCACCGTCTAAAAAAGCAGTTCTTGCTTTTGGTAGGTTAAATCCTCCAACTATTGGTCATGCAAAATTAGTAGATACACTGAAATCGTATGAAGGTGATCATTACCTTTTTCTTTCTCAAAGTCAAAAACCAAAAACAGATCCACTAGACTTTCCAACTAAAATAAAATTTGTAAAAAGTTTTTTTCCTGACATAAATGTTGGACATCAAAATGTTCGCACACCAGTTCAAGCACTAGAAATGCTACAAAATTTAGGATATACTGATATAATTTTTATTGCTGGTTCGGATAGAGTAGATGGTTTTCAGAAACTGTTCGATACATACAATGGTCAACCAGACAAGTCTGGTAATATTCCATTTAGTTTTAAAACAATTAAGGTAGCAAGTGCAGGCGAGCGTGACCCAGATGCTGGTGATGTAAGTGGCATGAGTGCTAGTAAAATGAGAGCATTAGCAGCACAGGGCGAACTAGAAAGTTTCGCACAGGGTGTACCAGATAAAAAACTAGCAAAAACGATGTACGATGCTGTACGTAAAGGTATGGGTATTAAAGATACTGAAACTGTAGAAGATGTTAGTCCAAAAGACGAGAAAAAGTTCCATAACGAATTAGACAAACTTGTTCACAAGTATTTTGGAGATTCTCCAGACGAGGAGAAGATGAAAAAGAAAATGAAAAAGGCTTACTAATGGATGAACTTGATTATATTAAAAAACTAGCAGGTATTAATGAGTTCAAAGGTTACACAGAATATACTCTTGAAGATATGAGTCAGACTGCAACTGACTTAAAGCAAATAGAAAAAGATCGAGGTATTAAACCAGGTGACAAAGAATGGTTTGAATTATGGTTTAGTAAGCCATACATGACAGGACATACTTTTAGAGGACGTAAGAAAAAATGAAGATAGCCGTTTTTGGCTGTTCTTGGACTTATGGTGTTCCAATTGAGTGGTCACAAAAAATTACTTCATCTAAGTATCAACACAATATTCCTAATAATGATTTTGTAAACTGGACTAGAGAATTAGGCAAATTAGATTCTAGTTTAGAAATTTATAATTATGCAGTACCTGGTACAAACATTGAATTTAGTTTAGGTATGCTTGAAAGATATTTAAAAAACCCATATTGTGATATTACAGTTTTTCAAGCGACTAGACCTTATAGATATACCTATTGGGAACAAAATTTTGATGAAAAGTTACACTTTAAAAAGTTTGAAGAAAATGTATACCAATTTAGTGAAAGTTTATTAAACCATGTTACTATAGTCGATCATCACGAAGATAATAATTCTATTTTGGACCTAATTAAACATACAGATTCTGACAGTAAATATGTAAAAAATTATTTTAAAAATACTAGTTACGAAATGTTTGAAAATACATATAGAGCAGTTTTAGAATATGTAAATCGTAATACTGACATATGCTTTGCACACGAGTCTAATCAATATATAACAAATATAGAAGATATATTAGGCAACGATACTTTTAATAATTATTGTTGCGACATAGGAAAACATTTTGGACACACTGGCGCAAAATGGCAAGCCAAATGGTTATTAGATAAAATAAATACGTATAGAGGATAATAACATGAGCTTAAAAACTTGGTGGCAGCGTATAACACGAGAAGAATATGAACTTATTATTACTGTTCCTGGCGAAGTAACAATTCATGCTGACGGTGGACGTACCGAAAAAAAGTCTCAACAAATATACCATGCAAAAAAGTTAATTAAAACTACTCCTAAACATTTTGTGTTTATAGATATGAACGGCAAACGTAATGAAATTAAATTTTTAGATCCTGTAGTATTTCACGTAGTAAAGATTTGGTAATATGAAGTGGCGCGACATAAAAGAAGATGGTAGAATAGTCAAAGGTGTTAACACTACTGTTGACGTGGGCACTGATGAGATCAAAAAGCAGGCAGCAAAATTTGGATTTAAGGTAGACAAGGACGGACGTCCACAAAATCATCCAACTAAAATTAAAGGTAAATCAACTAATGTATTGTTTAATCTAGGATTAGCAGAAAGTGTTGCTATTAAGTTTGAACGTACAGACGAGTATGACATACTCCATATTAAAGAAAAAGGTAAAAACCGTGTAGAAGTACGTGGCAAAAAAGGATACGAAAGCGGCAACTACGATCCTAAAGACAAGTTACACCGTGTATTAGATAAACTAGGTAAGGCTGCTAATATAAGTGAACTTATGAACGGAGAAACTGTTGTCCTTAATCCTAAACATCCAGACGGTCCTCGTGCTATCAAAACAGTAACATCTGAATGTCCTAGGACCAAAGCATCTAGTTGTCAATGCGAAAGTGTTAACAAAGTAACAGAAGCACAAGAAACTGTAACAGCAGTATGTGAATTATATCCTAATGACAATGTTGAAGGGACAATCCTATTTAAGCAACAACCTAATAAACCTACATTAATAATTGGAGAAATCAAAGGATTATCTCCGGGCAAGCATGGTTTTCATATACACGAATTCGGCGATTTAAGTAAAGGTTGCGAAAGTGCAGGTGGACACTACAACCCAGATAGAATAGATCATGGAGATTTATCTAAAGGTCATGTTGGTGATTTAGGTAATATTACAGCAGACGAGAACGGAATAGCAGAAATCCGTATAGTTGCTAAACGAGTAGACTTATTAGGTGAAAGAAGTGTTGTCGGCAGGTCTGTTGTAGTGCATAGTGATGTTGATGATCTAGGCAGAGGCGACAACGAAGAAAGTTTAAAAACCGGTAATGCAGGCGATAGATTAGCTTGTGGAGTAATCGTTATGAAAGAAACAGTTAATGAAACAACAGTATATTCTAGAGACGAATTACCACAAATTAAAAACAAACAATTATCAAAACTAAAACATACTATAGAAACAGTTGCGCTTGCAGATATAATACCTGTGCAAGAAGAACGTATTGTAGAAAATTTTAAACGTCAAGTTGATAATATTGTTGCTGGCAAGTATAAACCAATTATTGTTGATTATAATAATAAAATTGTAAATGGCCATCATAGATACACTGCACTGGAAATGCTAGGCTATGAAAGTATAGAAGTTGCACGTTTGCCTTGGAGTTTGGAAACAATATTAGAAAAGTGGAGTCAAAAATATAAGCGTAGTATTAATTGCAACAATCCTAAAGGCTTTTCGCAGAAAGCACATTGTCAAGGACGTAAGAAAAAAGAAAGTATAGAAGAAGGTAAATTAAAATCTAAATCATATAAAAAAGCAGTTAAAGCAGCAGCAATGCAAGGTAAACGTCCTAAGAAAAAACTTAAAACAAAATTCAGTGAAAACTTTGCTAAAGCAGCAAAAGAAGATTTACTTGCATACAAGAGAATTATAGGACTTGCTAAAAAGGCTTATGAAACTAATGAAATAGATCCTTACTTTTATGATGCAGTTAAAATCACTTTTGATATGAACTTGTATAAAAAAAATCCTAAACTTTTAAGCACACTTTTAAAAGTAGGCAGAAACCTAGCCAAAGAAGATTGGCCGGAAGTTGTTCAAGATATTAAGAAAAATACAGGCATTGATTTAGAAGCACATATTAGTGAAAACTTTGCTGAAGGAAATTTACTTGCTAATCCACAGAATAGTGTGTTAGTAAAAAAAGAATATCCTTACGATTGGTATAAAATTGGCACACAGATTGCTAATCTTGACAATGTATCTCAACATATAAAGGATAGAAATAGACAAGATATCTATATTCAATTCTTTGGTGGAGAAAAAGAAAAAGAATTTATGATGAAAAAGTTAGGTGCTATTGGTTACGATGTTCAAGACGCTGACGGTTATCGTGATATGCACTTTGATGAGAATACTGAAGGTAGTTACATCCTTAGAATTAGAGAAAACTTTGCTGATGGTAAAACAGATAGTAAAAGCAGACCAGGGCGTGTAAAGCGTTCAGGTGCTAGTTGTAATGGCAGTGTAACAGCATTACGCAAACGTGCTAAGAATGCAAGTGGTGAGAAGGCTAAGATGTACCACTGGTGTGCTAATATGAAAAGCGGAAGGAAAAAGTAATGGATTGCAAATGCGAAAATTGCGGGTGTGAACATCACTGCGGAACAGAATGCAAAGATTGTAAAAACGATGTTTGCCAAAACTGCAAGTGTGAACACTGTAAATGATAGATATAGAATATTACGTTAAAAAATTAAAAGATCACGAAACACAACGGCTAAGTACTAACGAACGTAATAATTTTTGGAGACAATATAATGAAAATAAATGAATTTGCAACAGCAGGCGCTACTAGTGCAGGTAATGTTGCATCAGTTGCTAGTGTTCCAGGTGCTAAACGTAAAGTAAAAAAAGATAAAAATGGAATACCTAAAGCACCACAAGCTCTAAATCCGGACGGAACTGCTAAAAACGCACAAGACATAGACAAAAATTTAATGGGCGGCAAAACTATTAAAAGGTGATTAGTGACAAATTTATTAATAACCTTTGGTTGCAGTTGGACATGGGGTGTTGGAATTTTTTATGAAGATGGTATGTCTTCAAAAGAGTATTTTGACCATCCTGTTGTTTATAAGCCTGAAGGAACTTTCAGACAAATACTATCAGAAAAATGGAAATGTAAAAATTTAAACTTTTCTACCGGTGCTAGTAGTAATCAAAAACAATTTAGATATGCCAAACATTTTTTTGCAAGCGATGAATTTCTTAAATTAAAAAAAGAATATAAAAACATCACAGTTTTATGGGGCATTACATCTACTGCTAGAAATGAAATATGGGATTTTAAAAATAAAGATTTACAAAATTTAATCTTTACTAATCCAGGTAATAATCAATATACTTTTACTGTAAAAGAATGGACTAGATATTTCTATAATCACGAAAACGAAGTTTTTACACTTGCAAAAGATATGAATTTTTTTAACAGTTATTTTGAATCATTAGGTATAAAAAATTATTGGTTTGATACTTTTAATCATCACGATTATAGTAAAGAACATCCCGCTTTAAAATTTCAAGCAACAAATGAAAAACATCAAAATGAAGATAATTGGCACAAGCTAGAAAATGATGTTATTTTAAACGAAATAAAATTAAAAAGTTTAAAATCATCGAATAACATAAAAAATATGTTATTTGATAATCAACAACCTAGAGATTTGTGCAGTTTATTGTGTAAAGAATATAATATAGATTATATAGATAATAATTATCATACTAGTTCATTTTCGGAAGATAGTAATAGAATAAAGTTTTTAGTCAATAATAATATACTTAATCCACACAGCTATCATCCTACAAAATTAGGTCATCAAACTATTGCTAATTTAATACATAAAGAAATAAATACATTATAACAGGAGTTTAATATGTCTTTGCAATTCAAACATGGTTCTTATACCACTAAAAACTTTGACATGTGTGCAGATGCTGTAAAAGAATTTAACAAGGCTGCAAAAGATGAAAAAGTTGATAAACAAAAAATGCTTAAGGCTGCTAGAGCAGTTGACAAATACTTAGGTATGGAAAAGAAAGCAAAAGAAAAGGGTAGTGCAACAAATGCCCAATTAGATTCATTTATGAATGCTGTAGAAGATGCAAAGACAGCAATCTCAGATGCAGGATTAAAGGGGCACACTTATCACAAGTGGCATGTAGCAGATATGAAAAAATACGCAAAAGAAGAAGTTAAAGAAGGTTTAGGCGACATGGCGCACATGGCTGAAAAAGACCATGAGGTGCAAATGGCTCGTGCAGACCTGTACAAAATAGCAAAATATTCAATTAAATTACACGAAATGTTAAAAGGTGTTTCAGAAGCCGAAGGCTTAGAAGGTTGGGTACAATCAAAAATTACCAAAGCAGCAGACTATTTAGGTTCAGTATATCATCATTTAGATTATGAACAAGCAACTGGTGAGCTAGGTGAAGGCAAGTCGCCTCACAAGAAAGGTACTAAAGCATACAAGAAACATATGGCTGCAATGCATGCTGAAAGTGCAAACGATCCATATAAGGCACAACTACGTGCTAAGTTAGCTGAAAAAACTAACGAAAGAAGCCTAACCAAAGGTGAAGAAGGCAAGCGTGAAAAGTATGTCAAGGGCATGAAAAAAGCCAAAGGCGACTTTAAAAAACGCTACGGTAAAGACGCAGAAGCAGTAATGTACGCAACAGCAACTAAGATGGCCAAGAAATAATGGATTACCATAAACTACAACAACAACTATTTGAAATGGATCCTAGTGATCCTAGAGAAGATTTAGCAAAATTGCAACAGGCTGCACAAGGCGGCGGAATTGATAATGTTGCTCCTATTAAAAATTATCTAGAAGAAAGTGTTGTAGTCGAAGAAGGATCAATACCATTAGGCATAGACAGTATTGCAGATTTTGCTGCATTAGCAGGTGTTAAACTAGAAGAAGGCGAACGCTGGGATAGATTTAAAGCAGCAGCAAAACATGGTGTAGATAATTATAACACTGTCAAAGCATTACGACCAAATCTAGATAAAAATAAAATTAAAAAACCAGGCGAAGAACCAGCAGATAGTACTGATAAAAAGAAGTTTTCTACTAAAAAACCAAATATAAATCAAGATAAAGTAGAAGCACTTGAGGCTAGAGTTGCATACTTAGAAAGTGTTATAGAAACTTTAATAGAAGCAGACGATCGTAAAATTAAACCACGTGATCCTAACGCACAAACACTAAACGATTTACGTAAGAGTGGTGCAATGGGCGCACATAAAGATAAAAAGAAACTAGCAAAACAAGGCTACTCAAAACACAAAGGCAAATCACAATATGAATCTATCAAAGACGAGCTATGGGCACGTTTAAATGAATTTAATAAATCTTAGACCAAAATTTACTGACTCACCTTATCTAACAAACCCAATCCAGCAACTAGACGCAGAAACATTACCCTTACGTGACTTTGATAAAGACGGTTACGAAGTTCCTGCACCTTTAGAACTAGCATATTATCACACAAACAATGTAATTATGAATACTGAAATACAGTATCATATTGCGCCTGTACAAGAATGGTTCACAGATACTGAAAACAGTGAACTCGGCTTAGTATTAGATCACTGCATGATACTAACACGCTATGCCCTTGCAGGTGAAGCAAGAGAACAATTAGAAAAAGTAGCAAAGAATCGTCCTATTGTAAACAAACTATTAAGTATTAAACCTAAATACGGTATAGATTTTTCACTTGACTATGTAACACATGATGTTATAATGGAAGTAATACATATAGAGCAGGACTTTACTACTCTAGAAGAAGCAAACGCTGCAAAAGAACGACTAGAACACATAATTGATACTACAGATTGGTATCAAGGTGTTATAGATCTACAAAGCAGAAAACACGAATGGGAAAATTTGTCAAGCGATGATCACTCAGACTACAAAGCACAATTTTTCGGTTGGCACAGAGCGTTTGACAACAAAAAAGTATTTTAATTTTTGGAACCTAATTTGAGCGTACCTGATCTAGAAAGAGCAGTCGTTGAAGTGTTTGGTGGCTGTAATTATAAGTGTCAAATGTGTCCACAGACTACCGGAAGAGGTAAAGAGTGGACACGGAAGATGCCAATAGATATGTTTATTAATATATTAGACCAACTTCCTGGTAAACCTGTTATTAACTTAGAAGGGTCAGGTGAGCCTACTATGGCAAAAGACTTGCCTAATTATATTGAAGAATGTACTAAGCGAGGATTTCCTAGCTTTATGTACAGCAACGGTAGTTTTTTTAGTGGTCATTTTATGCAAGAGTGTATTGATGCAGGCTTAAGATTTGCTAGATTTAGTTGTATAGGTTATAACAAAGACAAGTATAAACAATGGATGGCCGTAGATAACTTTGAGTTGTTAAAAACAAACATAATAAAAGCCAAAGAATACATCAAGGAAACTAATAGTAAATGTGTAGTTAGTAGTTATCATCTAATATTAGATAATAATCAAGTTGACTATGAAATCGATCAATATAGAAATAATTTTATTGGCCCTACAGGTACAATAGGTTATATATGGAAAATGCACAACTGGAGCGGAAACTATCAACCTTTATATCTACGTGATCCTAGTAAGCGTAGAACTTGTGGCCGGCCATTTGCTCCTGAAATTACAATACGTAGTGGAGGTAACGGAGGATTAAAAGGTGCAGTTACGCCTTGCTGTCAAACAATGGGTCCTCCAAATGAAACTTTAAGTGTACTAGGTCATGTACAAAATCAAACCATAGAAGAAATATGGTATGGCGACGAATACAATAAACTTCGCAAAGCACATGAAATGAAAGATTTTGATAGTATTGATTATTGTAAAAATTGTGACTTTTTATACGATGATCCAGAAGTACTTGTTTGGTCAAATGATAAACAAGCAAGCACAGATTACATGCTTGGAACAAAATTTAGTCTAAAAGAGTACATGAATTAACATGAGAACTCTTGAATTTTTTGAAACAGATATAGATACTATAAACAAACATTTCTATTCTCGCAGCCCTTCTAATATTTTAGAACACTGTGTAAATAAAGTATTTGCTAATGGTAAAATAGTAGATACTAAGACTCGTAAATATAGAGAAATTAATCATATAAATGCTTTTTATGAATTGCAAAAAGAATTATCTTCTGGTAAAAAACTAGAAGATCCTCTTTGTTTAAGTTATTGGAGTACTAATGTACATCAACTTACTGTCGGAAAAGCAAGAATGGCACTAACTGAAGTATATAAACTTCCTGTTGTGCTAATTGTAGACAATTTTTCCGGCAAGAAATTTGCAAAAAAATTTAATTTAAAAAGAATAGAATACGACACAACTAATTTTATAAGATGGGAAGCAAGTATTCAACATTTTAAAAATAAACCTTGGTTTAGAAATTTAGAAAAGCAATACAGAGATATAAATCTAATACAGTTTTTAGCTGATAGAGATAATTATCAAAGACCTACAAGCACTATATTTCATTTAGATAATGATAAAGTGTATTGTGAAAATGAAAAATTTTTAGAAAAGAAAAATAACAAATGGTTTTTTTCAAATTTAACTTGACAAAAAGAAAAACACATTGTATACTAATATAAAATATATACCATAAGGAGATAAAAATGGGATCTCGTACCTACGGCGCTGAAGAAAAAGCAAAACTAGAACGACTAGTAAAAGAAGGTGTAACTGTATTACAAGAAGTAGAAGATTTAAACACAGGCTTAAAAGAAACTGTAAAGGCTGTTGCAGAAGAACTTGATATTAAACCTAGTCTTATTAACAAGGCAATTAAAATTGCACAGAAACGTGACTGGGATTCACACGCAGATGCGTATGACGATCTCGAAACTCTTATCACTACGTTAGGGTATGATAAATGATAGAATCTGATGTTGAAAAGTTTGAAGATTTTATTGAGGTATACCACAACGTAGTATCTCCAGAATTTTGTAACGATACTATTGCACATTATAATGCATTAGAACGAACAAGACGTGCATATTCTAGACAAGAATCTGAAGGTGCTGCTTATACTGATAAAACAGGCGGAGTAGCATTTCTAACTGATGATCCAAATTTACAAAATTTTGATGTAACAGGCGAGATTTTATATCAATTTCACAATGCTAGTGCAGAATGTTTTAAACATTATGCAGAAAAGTTTGGTATTCTTTCACAACATCAACTTACTATGAATCATAATGTACAATTACAAAAAACGCCTAGAACAGGCGGCTATCATATTTGGCATTTTGAAAACAGCGGCGGCGGGAGTCATAAAAGAGCATTGTTTGTACAACTTTATCTTAACACGATTGACGAAGGTGGCGAAACGGAATTCTTATACCAAAGTAAACGTATTCCGGCTGTCCAAGGAAGTATGTTGATATGTCCTGCTGGTTTTACACATACACACAGAGGAAATCCTCCTCTAAAAGGAAACAAGTTTACAATTAATTCATGGGTAGAATTTACTTAATGCAAAAGCCTTATCAATGGTTAGCTTGGTTTAGTACAACAGCATTGTTATCAGCAGCTCTGTTAGCCGCTTTCAATGTCTACCCTTTGTATATATACGCATTTATTGTTAGTAATAGTCTATGGACACTAATAGGTATTTTGTGGAAAGAAAAAAGTTTAGTCGTAATGAATACAGGACTAACTATAATATATGTAGCAGGATTAGTGCTATAATCGCCCAAGAGGCAAGTAGATGGTTAAGTTGGCCATAAGCAACGAAGGAGAAAAATGAATGCCATACGTTGATGCGATGTTCGATCGTGATCAAGATATTATACGTGTCGTAGAACGCCGTGACGGCAAAAGACACTATACAGAATATCCTGCAAAATATACATTTTACTATGAGGATCCAAGAGGCAAGTACAAAAGTGTGTACGGCGATCCTCTTACACGCATTGTCTGTAAGAACACAAAAGACTTTCGCAAAGAAGTTGCTATAAACAAAAGCAAGAAATTGTTCGAAAGCGACATCAATCCAATCTTTCAATGTTTAAGTGAACACTATCTCAATCAAGATGCTCCTAAACTAAACATTGCGTTCTTTGATATCGAGACGGACTTTGATCCAGAGCGTGGGTTTGCTGATCCAGCAGACCCATTTATGCCCATTACATCTATAAGTGTATACTTACAGTGGATGGAAACAATGGTATGTCTTGCTGTTCCACCCAAAACACTCACAATGGAGCAGGCAAAAGTAGAACTTGAAGGCATTGAAAATGTAATGCTGTTTGAGAAAGAAGGTGACATGATTGACACGTTCTTAACACTGATTGAGGATGCTGATATTTTATCAGGTTGGAACAGTGAAGGTTATGATATCCCATATACTGTAAACAGAACAAGCCGTGTGTTATCTAAAGATGACACAAGACGTTTTTGTTTGTGGGGACAGTTGCCTAAGAAGCGTGAATATGAAAAATACGGAAAGCAAGCAGTTACATTTGATCTAGTAGGTCGTGTACACTTAGACTCATTAGAACTATATCGCAAGTACACATATGAAGAACGTCACTCATATCGCTTGGATGCAATTGGTGAAATTGAAGTAGGCGAAAACAAAGTGCCATATGAAGGCACACTGGATCAGTTGTACAACAATGACTTCCGCAAGTTTATTGAATATAACATTCAGGATACTGCACTGCTAGACAAACTGGACAAGAAGCTACGCTTTATTGATCTAAGCAATAGCATTGCACACGAGAACACTGTGTTACTACAGACTACAATGGGTGCTGTTGCTGTTACAGAGCAAGGTATTATCAACGAAGCACACAACAGAGATTTGCGAGTACCTAACCGTCCAAAGCGTGATGACACAGAAAGCACACAAGCAGCAGGTGCGTATGTTGCGTTTCCTAAAAAAGGTTTGCACAAGTATATTGGTTCAATGGATTTGAATTCACTGTATCCATCAGTAATTCGTGCATTGAATATGGCTCCGGAAACTATTATAGGACAGATACGTCCTGAAATTACAGATGCTCGTGTACATGAAGATATGACACTAAAGAAAAAGTCATTTGCAGGTAGTTGGGAAGGACGCTTTAATGTTGAAGAATACGACATAGTTATGGAGAAGCGCAAAGATGTTGCACTTACTGTTGATTGGGAAGATGGACGTTCAGACGTACTAAGTGGTGCAGAAATTTATCAACTTATTTTTGACAGTCAAATGCCATGGATGTTGAGTGCAAATGGCACAATCTTTACAACAGAGTTTGAAGGTGTTATTCCAGGTATTCTAAAGCGTTGGTATGCAGAACGTAAAGAACTACAAAAGAAACTTAAAAAAGCCAAAGACGCAGGTCTTGATGCGGAAATTGAGTATTGGGACAAACGACAATTGGTTAAGAAAATTAATCTTAACAGTCTATATGGTGCTATTCTCAATCCTGGTTGTCGTTTCTTTGATAAACGCATTGGCCAGTCTACTACACTAACAGGTAGACAAATTGTTAAGCATATGAGTGCAGAAGTTAACAAAGTTATTACAGGCGAATATGATCATGTAGGCAAAAGTGTTATCTATGGCGATACTGATTCTGTGTATTTTAGTGCATGGCCTGCTCTCAAAGATGATGTAGAATCAGGCAAACTTGACTTTAATATTGACAAGTGTATTGCACTATATGACCAAGTGTGTGAACAAGCAAACACAACATTTCCAGACTTTATGGTGCGAGCATTTCACTGTCCAAAAACAAGAAGTGATGTTATTGCCGCAGGTAGAGAAATTGTTGCACAAAGTGGACTGTATATTACTAAGAAGCGTTATGCGGCATTGGTAATTGATAATGAAGGATTCCGCACAGACGGTGACGGCAAGCCAGGCAAAGTAAAAGCAATGGGCTTGGATCTGCGTAGATCAGATACTCCTGTGTTTATGCAGAAGTTCCTGAGTGAATTGCTGCTAATGGTGCTTACTGATGTCCCACAAGAAGATGTGCTACAGCGTATCACAGAATTCCGCAAAGAGTTTGAACAGCGTCCGGGATTTGAAAAGGGTTCGCCAAAACGTGCTAATAAAATTGGACACTATCAACGTCTTGAAGAAAAGCAAGGTAAAGCAAATATGCCTGGACACGTAAGAGCAAGCATTAACTGGAACACACTCAAGCGTATGAACGGTGACAAGTATTCGCAAGAGATTGTAGATGGTATGAAAGTTATCGTTTGTAAACTCAAACCAAATCCACTAGGTTATACTAGTGTAGCATATCCAACAGATGAACTACGTTTGCCAGAGTGGTTCAAAGAACTTCCGTTTGATGATGCAGCAATGGCAGAAACAATTATTGATAACAAACTAGACAACTTGATCGGTGTGCTAAATTATCCTCTAGAAGATACAAAGCAACACAACACCTTCTCAAGTTTATTTGATTTTGGAGACTAGTGTGACTAAAAGAATATATTCACATGAAATTGGTAAATGTACAAAAGTTTATAATAACGCTCTAGTATATATTCCAAAAAATGCATCTACTCTTTTACGAAATTGGTGTCAAAAGCAGACAGATACTAATATAAGCGATTCTAATTATTTAGATTTTGAAGTTGACAAATATTATGTACTTATACGAGATCCTTTTGATAGATGGGTAAGCGGAGTAACAGAGTATTATTATAGAAATAAATTTCAAGTAGAACATATATTAGATCGTATAGAAATGATAGAATTTGACGAGCATACTACTCCACAAAATCAATTTTTAAATTTTGATTATACTAAAAATACTGTTTTTGTACCTATGGATAGAAAGGGAATAGGTTATTTAAATAATAAATTTTTAAAATATCCTCATCATCCTATAAACAAATATAATTCTAAAAGTAGCATAAGAAAAATAAAATTTAAAAATTTATTGTTAAAAAAAATACAAGAACAGCCTAGTTTAAAAGATAAAGTAATAGAATTTTATAAACAAGACTATGAAATTATAGAAAATTACTTTGATAGGATTTCTATCTTATGACAGAACACGAACAAATGATAAAAGACGAGTACAAAGAGACATCTAGAGAAAATCGTGCGTCTCAGCTTGCGGCAGAATTGTCAAAAGAACGTAAACGTCTTAAACAAGAGCTTGCAGAACTACAACACGAAGTTGAAGATCTAACACCTACAACACCTACTGGTACAGTAGACTGGTATGTAAAATGGGTAAGTATGGTACTTGCTGTAATAGGTGTATTTTCAATTAGTGCAGGATTTACTATGTATGGACAAATAGCATATATTCTTAGTTCAATAGGCTGGGTATTTGTAGGTATGCAATGGAGTGATAGAGCAATTATGATAGGATCTAGTATTAGCGGCACAGCAGTTGCTATGAATCTAGTCCAAGGACTAACACAATGAAAATAAAAGTAGAAGTAGAATTTGATACAGAAAAAACACAAGACGAAGAACTAATGCAAAAGCTATTAGAACTTCTTGAAGAATTAAGGGAGCAGTTAGAATGAAAGTAGGATTTACTTGTTCAACTTTTGATTTGCTACACGCAGGTCATGTACAAATGTTACGAGAAGCAAAAGATCAGTGTGATTATTTAATATGCGGATTACAAGTAGATCCAAACTTAGATAGATCTGAGAAGAACTCTCCTATACAAACTATTGTTGAACGTTACACACAACTCAAAGCAGTTGGTTACGTAGATGAAATTATTCCGTATGGTACTGAAAGAGACCTAGAAGATATCTTGACAATGTATCATATTGATGTTAGAATATTAGGAGAAGAGTATAGAGACAAAACGTTTACCGGTAGAGCTATATGTGCTAAACGTGGAATTGAACTATATTTTAATAAACGTGATCATAGATTTTCATCTAGCGATCTAAGAGCAAGAGTTGCAGAAAGACATACACATGGGAATGAATTCAGTCGGCAGAAAACTAAGTGACGAAGATCAAAAATTAGTTGATGAGTATTTAAAAAAAGGTGGGACTATTAAAAAAGGTGTAAGTGGTCAACGAACCGAAGATATTGAATTTAAAAACGGATTTTACGGTAAACGTAAAAAACAAAGTAAGGCAGAGTAACAATGAAGTATTTTTTTATATTATTAGCATTTATCTTAGGATGGATTGCAGGAACATATACACATCCTTATGAACAATGCAAACGTGTGTATGTTATAGCCGAAGATATTGGCGAATGCGTTTGGCTTAAGGAAGATCTTTGATGTGGACACTTTGGATTGTTAGCACTATTATCGGAAGTGCAGAACCTAAATACACTCGCTATGATACATATGAAACTAAAATGGCTTGCCAAATAGAGTGGCATCTTGTTACTATGGATTTTACTGAAGACGAAGTAGCGTATTGTGAAGGACCAGATGAATAAATTTATTTTTGATGTAGACGGAACACTAACTCCTAGTAGAGGAAAGATAGATAAAGAATTTGCAGCATGGTTTGAGCATTTTGCAACACATAATGCTTGCTATTTTGTAACCGGATCTGATAAGATAAAAACAGTTGAGCAAATAGGTTTACCGATTTATAATCTCGCTATTAGAGTTTATAATTGCAACGGTAATGATGTTTGGGAACAGAACGTAAATGTTCGTACAAATGAATGGATACTACCTGAAGATGCACATGCATATTTGAGTGACGAACTTTGTGCAAGTGCATTTCCTTTGCGTACAGGATTACACTTTGAACATCGGCCAGGTATGTGTAATTTTAGTGTTGTAGGACGCAATGCTACACAAAAACAACGTGCAGAGTATGTAACCTGGGATAAAGATTTTGACGAACGTGTTTATATTGCTCATAACTTTAATCAACTGTTTCCAGAGCTTGAAGCAAAAGTAGGTGGCGAAACAGGAATTGATATTGCACCAAAAGGAGCAGACAAAAGTCAAATTTTAAATGACTTTGATAAAGATGATGTTATTGTGTTCTTTGGCGATGCAATGCACCAAAACGGTAACGATTATCCATTAGCACAGGCTAATATAAAAGGAGAAAATTATCATGTGCAAGATTGGAAAGACACATGGAGGAAATTAAATGAAAATTTTAATAACAGGTCATAAAGGATTTATAGGCACACAGCTTTGTAAGTTCTTAAAAGACTACGATATTATAGGTCTTGATGTAAAAGAACATGAAGATCAAGATATACTAACTTGCGAATTACCTGATGTAGATATGGTTATACACCTTGCTGGTATAGGCGGTGTTAGAGAAAGCATGGACAATCCAAAACGCTATTGGTATAATAATGTAGAAGGCACAAAACGTATACTAGAAAGATATAAAAATATTCGTGTATTAGTTGCTGGATCCAGTTCGCAATACGAACCACATCTTAATCCTTATGCTGCAAGCAAAAATATAATAGAATACATTCCTCACTCTAATGTTTGTTTTATGCGATTTCATACTGTTTACGGTGATATTCCTAGAGCAAATATGTTTTTTGACAAACTGTTAAACAATAAGCTTGAATATGTTACTAATCATGAAAGAGATTTTATACACATAGAAGATTTGTGCAATGCTATTGGAATGATTATGAACGACAATAGAATACAAGGTCCTATTGATATTGGCACCGGAACTTGTGTAAAAATTTCAAATATAAGACCAGATTTGCCTATTCGCCTAAATACACCGGGGGAAAGACAAAGGACACAAGCTAATATTATGAAATTGTCAAGTTTAGGTTGGAAACCAAAACACACTGTAAAAGAATTTTTAAAAAATAAAGGTTTCTTGTATGAAGAAATTTGATGCAGTTTTGTTAGTTGATTGTTGGACTCCGAATTTTTGGAAAGACGATGAAAGAGCAAGAAAACAAAAAAAGTTTCACAATAGTCTTTTATCATTTTTAAGAACACAAGAATTTGATCAAGTGTTATTTGCAACAAAAGGCTTACCTGAAACCCAAACTGATCCTCGTTTAAAATATAAATTACATAGCAAAACAAAATCTAATAGCGAATTACATATTGAAGATATTGTTTCGTATTACGATTTGTACAAAAATTTGCAAGATAAAAGTAATATACTTTTAGGTGGCGCAGCATGGCAAATGTGTGTTCACGGAAATCATATAGGATTGTATGAATTAATGGATGAAAAAAATCTTACAATTCTTTCACATCCTTCTATGGTAGATAGTTTTATTGACGACGAAGAGCCTGTTACTAAACAAGACTTTGAAAATGATTGGATGATTACATGGTTCGAACGTGGCGATGGTTTTTATCATGCCAGTCATAGAAAGCATATAACAAAGTCTTTTAGAAAAATTGATGTTGACAAAACATAAAAAATGTAATATAATAAATTAAATCAATGGAGAAATACAAATGAAAGATATTTTACAAGACGTAGTAGCACATACTCATGCACTAGGATTTCTTAGTCTAGTTAAAGTTAGCAACGACGAAGGCACAGCAATTGATTCAATGGCAGAAGACCGTAGTGTTATTTTGTCAGCAGAAACACATTCACCCGTAGCAGAGTTTGTAGGCACATTTGGTATGCCTAACTTAGATAAACTTGCATTGCATTTAAAAAATCCAGAGTACAAAGACAATGCAAAAATTGATGTAGTACAAGCAGAACGCAACGGCGAAACTATTCCAACACACATTCACTTTGAAAATGCAGCAGGCGATTTTGAAAATGATTACCGCTTTATGAATAAAGCAATCATTGAAGAAAAACTAAAAACTGTTAAGTTCAAAGGCGCAAGTTGGAATGTAACACTACAACCTAGTGTAGCAAGCATTGCACGTATGAAGCTCATGAGTGCAGCACATAGTGAAGAGCCTACATTCAATGTTAAAACTGTAGACGGTAACTTAGTATTTTCGTTTGGTGATGCTAGTACACACGCAGGTGAGTTTGTATTCCAACACGGTGTAGAAGGTGCGCTACAACACATCTGGAGTTGGCCAGTAGCGCAGGTACAAAGTATTTTGAGCTTAGACGGCGATTTGACCATGAGCATTTCAGATCAAGGTGCTATGAAGATTAGCGTAAACTCAGGTATGGCAACATACGATTACATCCTACCAGCACAGAGTAAGTAAAATATGCGCAAAGACTTAACTGCATCACAAAATGACTACGCTAGATTTCTCCCAGCACTAAGTGGCTTCTATGCCACTTACGTGGGCAAACAGCGTTATAACGAATATGTAGATAAGTCACGTATCCCTTCAAACTTTACACACGGTGTAGAGAGTTTAAACTATCTTAACAAGCAAGAAGGTCAATTCCAGTACCAGTGGACACTTTACTCTGCAGGACACGCTGAACTAGACATTAACAAACATGCACCTAAAGAAGATATGGTGCGTAATAGAGATAGACAAAACTCTTGGATACTAGGCGACTCAGGTGGTTTCCAGATTGGTAAAGGCGTGTGGGAAGGTGACTGGAAGAATCCTAATTGTCCTAAAGCACAAAAGAAAAGAGAACAAGTTCTCCGTTGGATGGATGCTTATATGGACTATGGTATGATCCTTGATATTCCTGCCTGGGTATGTCGCTCGCCTGCGGGTAGAGAAGCAACTGGTATTACTAGTTATATGGAAGCTGTTGAAGGCACATACATTAACAATGACTACTGGATTGCTAATCGTACAGGTGCTTGTAAGTTCTTAAATGTTCTACAGGGTGAGAATCACGCTGAAGCAGATGACTGGTATGATCGTATGAAAAAGTACTGTGATCCTAAGCAGTATCCAGACAATCACTTTAATGGTTGGGCAATGGGTGGACAGAATATGTGTGATGTACATCTAGTGCTTAAACGTATTGTAACTATGCATTTTGACGGTTTGCTAGAAAAAGGCATTCACGATGTAATGCACTTCTTAGGAACATCAAAGCTAGAGTGGGCTTGTTTGCTTACTGACATTCAACGTGCTGTACGGAAAAACTATAATGAAAACTTTACTATTACCTTTGACTGTGCTAGTCCTTTCCTCGCAACCGCGAACGGACAGATCTACATTCAAAACGAAACTGAAGACAGAAGCAAATGGACGTATCGTATGGTGCCGTCAGTTGACGATAAGAAATATGCTACAGACAACCGTATCTTTAGAGACGCTGTTATATCAGATGGGATATTTAAAAACTTTGAAGACTCACCGCTTACCGCTGAACTCAAAGTATCAGACGTTTGCACTTATGCTCCAGGAGACTTAAATAAAATAGGTAAAGAAGGAAAGACATCGTGGGATAGTTTTAGTTACGCTATCCAAATGGGACATAATGTGTGGAGCCACATAAATGCAGTGCAAGAAGCTAACAGACAATACGACAATGGATGCATTCCGAGAATGCTTGTCCAAGAACGTTTTGATAGAATCTTGTTCAAAGATGTTGTGAACGAAATTTTTGCAAAAGACAATAAAGACGCTGCTCTTGCACTAATTGAAGAATATTCTAAGTTTTGGATGGCTATTCCAGGTACACGAGGTGCAGTAGGTAAGAAAACTGTAAACGCTAGTACACACTTTAATGCGCTTTTTGACGTAGAAGAACCAGAGACAGAAAATGATCACGAAGATGGTTTATTCACAGAAGCAGAGGAACATAAATTGGAGGAAATGGAGAATGAGCAACTATGAAACAGAAGAAGATAAACTTCGAGCTCATTACGAGGAATTAGAGAGAAAACATAGAGAACTTGACAACGAGCTAATCGAACGTTATAATAATCAAACAGTAACAGACGAAGTTCGTAGAATGAAAACTATGAAACTCTATTTAAAAGACGAAATGCATCGTATTAACGCTTACTTGATACAAAAAGGCTTAGAATGAAAAGAGATTACGAAAACGGTGAACACGACGATGTTGTGTTCTTTACAGGCATTGAAGTAGAACGTACACCTGCTTACGGCAAGAAAACACTATTTGTAACTGGCGTTCAAGATATTGAAACAGTGTTTGAACATTTTGCAACACAAGAATGTGAGCATATTTTCTTTGGTGCTAATCATAGTTTTAATCCTGGCGTTAATTTTCCAAAAGATGCAGATGCATGGGAAGAATGGGAAAACATGATTGAATACTTTTTAGAAAAGGGTGTACCTTGTACACTAGATGTTCCGTTCAGTCACGCAGAAGCATTACTAGAAACTACAATGATTGAAACAGATTTGTTTATTCCACAAATCCGCATTCCACTTCCTTACATCAAGCAATATAATTATAACACTATGATTAAAATCGATGACAGAGATTTTAAAGCAACTAATCCAGGTGTTTGGTGTCATAGACTACACAATCTAATGGACGATAAAAAATTCACTGATTGGAGTGAATACGAACTTGACAAACCTCTATAAAGAAAGTATAGTAATAATATGCAAGAACGATATTATGAATATATGAAACGTAGAATGAAAGAAGAAGATAAAAAAATGTCAATGCAAAATGCAGAACGTAGTATTTGGGTAACCTTTTCAAAAGAAGGGGTACATATGTACCCAGGTGCTGACACAGATCCTAAACTAGCAACTGGCGATTGGGATGATGTATCATTCCTTGGTATTCCACATCGTCATATTTTCCACTTTCGTGTTCGTATTGAAGTATTTCATAACGATCGCGACATTGAATTCATTCAGTTTAAACGCTGGATGGAACGGTTGTATGCAGAAGTAGATAGTTCTACAGCAGTACTACAACTTAACCACAAGTCATGTGAGATGATTGCAGATGACTTGTATCAAGAAATTTCTAACAAATATCCAGGCCGGTTTGTAGAAATTAGTGTTGCTGAAGACAACGAAAACGGCTGTTCAATTTTTTACCCAAGGTCATAACCATCATAAGAGGATTATTAAAATGGCTAATAACTTTCCACCGGTACAAAAGATTTTTGACGACTTGGACAAGTTTCGCGACTATTGTCGCTTTGAAGGCAAGCCCTTCAATGAAGCAGATTTATACAACGATAAATCATGGGTTTGGGGTGCATACAAAAAGCACCAAGGTTGGTTGAGAGCTAAAGCTCGAAATAATAATAGGAATCAAGTACAAAGGAGAAGCTAATGACAATTTATATCGTAGACATTGAAGCAGTAGACACACGTTACACAAAGCAGTGGAAGGACTTTCTTCCTACGCAACTGCAACATGCTACGAATAATGAAGTTGTTGTAATTAGTGGAGGGGAAACGCCTCAGGCAACTACGCCTGGGGCTTTTCTTAACTTTGGTGGAACCAATGTGTACAAGAGCAAACAGCTCGAACAAATTGGTGAAATGTTTTGCAAAGGAGAAATTAAAGATGGAGATTATTTCCTATATACGGATGCGTGGAACCCAACTGTTATCCAGTTGCGCTACATGGCTGAACTCCTTGGGGTCGACATTAGAATTGGTGGTCTTTGGCATGCTGGTTCTTATGATCCACATGATTTCCTAGGTAGGCTCATAGGCGATAAGCCTTGGGTCAGACATGCTGAAAAAAGCATGTACTACACATACGATAACAACTTCTTTGCAACAGATTTTCATATCGATATGTTTGTTGATACTATTTTAGATAAAAATAATAATGATCACTGGACAACTGAAGAAGTAATAGATTTTTACGAAACAACTCAACGTGTAGGTTGGCCTATGGAGTATCTAAAAGAAAGCCTTGTTACTTACAGCGGTATGGACAAACGCAATCTTATACTCTTTCCGCATCGCATTGCTCCAGAAAAACAAGTTGATATCTTCCGTGATCTATCAGAGCAACTTCCTGAATATGAATTTGTAGTGTGCCAAGAACGTGAACTTACTAAGAACGAATATCACAACTTGCTAGGCGAAGCTAAAATGGTGTTCTCAGCTAACTTGCAGGAAACACTTGGTATTAGTTGGTATGAAGGCGCACTTGTAAATGCTATTCCAATGGTTCCTGATAGACTGAGTTATACAGAAATGGCACTGCCTGAGTTTAAGTATCCTAGTGTGTGGACTGAAGACTTTGCTAGTTATCGCAAACATAGAGGAGAAGTTGTTGCTAAGATTCGTGACTATATGGAAAACTATGACGATTACCTTGTAAGTTTAGACAAGCAACGAACTAAACTAAACAAAGATTTCTTTAGCGGAGCAGCATTGTATGACGCAATCAAAGGATGATACATTTACTATAGATATTAGTGATTTAAAGTTAGATGATATCTTAGATACTTCTGATAATATTACACTCGATCTAGGTGATATTAACATGGGTACTACTACAACGTATTGGGCAGGCGATAGTGTAACTGATATAACTATGTCTACTGGCGATGGTACATTTACACTAACAAGCAATGATACCATTACAATAGACGGGCATAATACTGAGTTTAACACAGATTGGATTTATAATTATAACCAAATTGACCCAGATAAAGTTGAACGTATGTGTAAACAGTATCCAGCACTAGAAAAAGTTTGGCGCAACTTTAAAAGCGTATACGATATGGTTAAACAAGATTACGAAGGTAAGAAAAAAGCAGGAGAAATAGACGATGACCTTCCGTTCTAAATTTTTAAACTGGCTAGAGAAATTAGGTCGTAAAAGAGTTATAATGGATAGACACAATAACGAGCCATACCTAACTAGGTATTACTTGTTTTTAAAAGAAAGGAAATGGTTTCCTTTTAACATTTTTTTACACAATTTCCACAAAGGAGACTTAGATGATTTACATGATCACCCTTGGCCTTTTATCACTTTTATCATTAAAGGTGGTTATTGGGAACATACACCAAATGGCCGTTTTTGGCGCGGCGCAGGCACGTTACGGATTGCCAGCTGTCATAGCCTTCACCGTGTTGAGCTTGAACCTGGCGTTGATGTATGGACTTTATTCATCCCAGGTCCTAAGCTAAGAGATTGGGGATTCTTACGTAAAGGCGAATGGATTCAACACGAGCAATATATGAGAGAAAAATATGAACGTTAAAAAGCACTATTATTCGTGGCAGGATGTAGAACGTGCTTGCCTAAACATTGCATTACAAATGTATAACGACAACTGGAAGCCTGACTATATTGTAGGTATTACTCGAGGCGGCAACGTACCTGCTACTATTTTATCTAATATGTTAGGTGTACGTTGCGAAGCACTAAAGGTTAGTTTGCGTGATAACTACGACGGTGAAAGCAGTGAATCTAACTGCTGGATGGCAGAAGATGCGTTTGGCTATATTCCTATAGAAGAACAAGAAACTTGTCGCTGGGATAATAAACTACGCAAGAACATTCTTATTGTAGACGATATCAACGATACTGGTGCTACATTCAACTGGATTAAACAGGACTGGATGAGCGGATGTTTGCCCAATGAAGAAGATGCGTGGAACAGTGTTTGGGGTGGACAAAATCCTAATGTTCGATTTGCTGTTATTACAGAAAATCTTTCTAGCAACTTTGATGGTGTACGTTATTACGTACACGAAGTTAATAAAGCAGAAGAAGATGTTTGGCTTGTATATCCTTGGGAGAATGTAGGGAAATGAACGAAAAAGAACGACAAGATAAATTAAATTATCTCAAAGGTTTAGAGAGTAGTATACAAGCAAGACTTGAAGAGCTAAAAGAAGCACAAGAAAACAATGCAAAAGGTAATCATATAAACAGTATTCAATCTGGAATTTTTGCAAGACGTAGACAGATTGCGAAACTAAAAAGAGAATTAGGCATTGAAAGAAAGAACTAAGGAGTCGTAAAATGGCAACAACAGAAGAAAAGGTAGAACTAGTAGAAACAATCAAAGGTCCACGATACTACCGCATTCACATTTCAGGATACGGTGGCGAAGCGGCTTATATGAGCATTACAAAAGAAGCACACGACTTTTGGCAACCTATTTGCGAAGAACACGGTGACAGTGACTTTGTTAACTATCTTGTATCAGACGAGGATGAAGAAGAATACGAAAACATCGATAGTGTCCCGCCTGAAGCAGACTTTCTAACTAGTTATGGCGCCGACGATTACAAGTCATCTTGGTACGAAGCACCATCTGAATATGAGCATCAATGGGGTGTTGAAATTGGTAGTGCATATATGGACATTGACGAAGTAGACAGCGATGACTATAGTGCAAACGTTGTTCGTGAAGTAATGAATCGTGAAGGTGTACAAGACTTGTGTGAACGAATTGGTGAAGAAACAGATTGGAATGTAGAAATGTGGGATTCACAAGAGTGTTATGCTGGTGAAGATGTAGAGTATATTGCACAGATGTATTCAAGTGAAAAAGGGTCGTTCTTTGATGGCGTAATTGAAACCGTAGGAGAGTTTGATCCTAAGAAACTTGAGTTTCATTGTAGCGAATATGACAACGGCGAAGAATGTATTACATCAATTGTATATGACGGTGTTGAAATTGATAATAATGGTGGCGATACTAACGGAAAAGGCTACTACGCAAGTGTATGGAAAAATAATTAATGATTGATACTTTAGAAAAAGCTCAACAAGAAGGTCGTGCACCTTGGACTGATGTAGAATATAACACAAAGGATTTTGTTGTATACAAAGACAAGTTTCCAGTTACAGAAGGTCATACATTAGTTGTTCCAAAACAAAACACTGTAGATGACATCATGCGTTGTTTTAAATTTGCTGTAGAAATGGGCAATCAAAATGTTCAAAGTTTAGCAAATAATATTACAGGTTATAATGTAGGAATTAATGCAGGAGAAAGTGCGGGACAAACTTGCATGTATCCCCATGTACATTTAATATTCCGTAGACACGGAGATTGCGAAAATCCAAAAGGAGGTATACGTCATTGTGTTCCCGGTAAAGGAGATTATACTAGACTTTCTTCTGGATTTACAGAATATGATATAAGCACTCTTGAAAGGACGTAAATGAATACTGTACCAATTCCAGATAAAGTTATAGAATTTAATCCTTTAAAAATGGATAACGAAGTTCTAGTAGATGATTATCTATGGCTATTTAAATTTGACGATATTGATAATAACAAATTGTTACAGACCTGTTTTGATGTAGGAAATTATATAGATGATAATTTTCCTCCTGTTCCTGATACAGGAGTTTATGGATGTCCAACATCCTATTACCACGGACATTATAATCTTTTTAGTTTTCCCAGTACTGAATTATATAAGCTATACAATAATATGGCTAAAAAATTATATTCAGTGATGAGAGAAGATGATTATTACATACGGTGTTGGGTTAATTTATTTGAACCTGGTCAAAATATAGATTGGCACAAACATTGGGGTAAAGATAGTAGAGCTTATCACGGATTTTATTGTGTTAATGTAGAAGGCGAAAATCATTCTTATACAGACTATCTTATAAAAGGGTACTGGGATAATCGATTTAGAGTATTAAGTAAGAATGGATATTGTGTATTTGGAAAATCTGAAGATGATTTGCATAGAGCTTCGCCCTGGGAAAATGATGGTTATAGAGTTACTATAGCATTTGACGTAGGGCCAATATCAGTTTTACAAACGCAAAATGGGTATATGACTGACAAGCCTCATGATTTAATACCTTTAATTAAAAAAAATGTTTGACAAAAACCTAAATAAAGTATATAATATAAACAATAAGACATCCTCGTCTTTAACTCGGAGAATATAAATTGAGCAAAGCAGAACAAATTAAAGCAAAACTAGAAGATGCTGGTATCCGTTACTGGGCAGGCGATAATATTTCAGAAGTCCTACAAAACGGTGACAAAGAAGCACTTATTGATGATGCTACACTAGCATTTGAAGGTGTACTTGATGCACTACTAATTGATCGTCATAACGATCCTAACTCTAAAGGCACAGCAAAACGTCTTGCTAAAATGTACTTTAATGAGATTATGGCAGGACGTTACGATCCTGCACCAGATGCAACAGCATTTCCAAACGACTCAGATGAACGTTACGAAGGTATGCTTGTAGTGCGTTCTGAACTTAAAAGTATGTGTTCACATCATCACCAGCCAGTAGCAGGTGTTGCATATATTGGTATTATTGCCGCAGACAAATTAATTGGCTTATCTAAATACACACGTATTGCACAGTGGTGTGCTAGACGTGGTACACTGCAAGAAGAACTTGCAAACGACATCGCACGTGAAATCCAAAAAGCAACTGGTGCAGAACACTTAGGTGTTTACATTCAAGCAACACACGGTTGCTGTGAGAATCGCGGTATTATGGCACATAGTTCATTGACACAAACAACTGTACTTAAAGGTGCGTTTAAAGATGATCCCGGTACAAAGAAAGAGTTCTTTGACAACATTAAACTACAACAGGAGTTCAGCTGCTAATGGGTGATTATATTGCAGTGCGCATAGCACAAGTGTTTATTATAGCAGTGTTTGTAATGGGTATGATAGGTTTAGGAATTGAATTGTACACAGGAAGGTTGCCACTATGAAGCTACGTTATTCAGAAGCATTTTACAGTGTACAGGGCGAAGGCAAGTTTGTTGGAGTCCCTAGTGTGTTCTTAAGAACTTTTGGTTGTAACTTTCGTTGTATGAACTTTGGCACAGGTGAAACAAAAGATCGTTGGACACTACACAAAGAAGGTAAAAAATACAACGATGAAGTTGCAGAACTAATTGCAAAAGATGTTCACAAGACTACAAAAGAGTTTAACGACTTGCCTATCATCCACACAGGCTGTGACACATATGCAAGTATCTATCCAGAGTTTAAACACTTTAATAAACTTGCAGAAGTAGACGAAGTGGTTGAACATCTTCTTTCACTTACTCCAGAAGGTAAGTGGACAATGGATAATGGTCAAGACATCCATTTGATATTAACAGGTGGAGAACCTTTGTTAGCGTGGCAAAAGCTCTACATAGATTTATTTGAGCATCCAAAGATGCAGGACTTAAAAAATGTTACATTTGAAACAAACACTACACAACGTCTACATGACGATTTCTACAACTATCTCAACAATCAAACAAGATTTACAGTTACGTGGTCTTGTTCCCCAAAACTTAGTGTTTCAGGAGAACCTTGGGATACTGCTATACTGCCTGCTGTCGCTAGTCAGTATAGCCATATTAACGGCAGTGACATTTATCTTAAGTTTGTTGTCGCTACTCAAGATGATTTTGACGAAGTTAGCAGGGCTGTGGACGCTTACAAAAGTGCCGGGCTACAATGTCCAGTATATCTTATGCCGTTGGGTGGACGCAGTGAAGAATATTCCCTCAACGTTAAAGACGTGGCAGAAGCCTGTATGGCGAGAGGATGGCGATTCACTCCAAGACTCCACATATCGCTATTCGGGAATGCCTGGGGGACTTAGTGAAGAAGATCTTGAAATCCTACGTGGTAAAAAGATCACAGAAGAACAATATGAAAAAGTAAGGAGGCAGTTATGAAAAAATTTTTAAAAGACATAACAGGCATCACAAAAAAAGAAAAAGAACTAGAAGAGCAGGAAATGGCTCTTCTTAAAAAGAAAGATCCTAAAGAATATGCCACTAGGCGTAAAGAACCTTGGGTCAGTGTATTAGATGTTAAAGTAAATGAAGATAACGTTCGCAACGGTTTCTTTGAACTTGACTGGAACAAATACTTTATTGCACAACTAATTGAAAATGGTTACGGTGTAGACAATGATCCAGAAGAAGAAATTGTAGATCGTTGGTTCCGTGATATCGTTTACAATATGCTAGAAGCCGAAGGGCAAAGTACTGATAGAGGTGCTGGTTATATTAATGTTGTTCCTATATCAAAAGGCAAAAGCGAAGTATCATGATTTTTAAAAAGCTCTTTGGATATATTCCTGTTTTTAAACTTGACAAAAGTAAACATAGACAATATAATAGTTTATATGAAGACTTATGTATGTGAGGACAAATGAGCACTTATATTTTAGTAGATACAGCAAACACTTTCTTTAGAGCTCGTCATGTAGTGCGTGGCGATTTGGATACTAAAGTAGGTATGGCTCTACACATTACACTTAACAGTGTAAAGAAAGCATGGCAAGACTTTAATGCAGATCATGTTGTATTCTGTTTAGAAGGACGCAGTTGGCGTAAGGACTATTATGAGCCTTACAAGCGTAACAGACAAGAAACTCGTGATGCAATGACTCCTGCACAGCAAGAAGAAGATACTGTGTTTTGGGAAATCTTTGATGAATTCAAAGACTTTATTGGCACAAAAACTAACTGTACTATGATGCGTCATCCGCAATTAGAAGCAGATGATTTGATTGCTGGTTGGGTACAATCACATCCTAATGACAATCATGTTATTATTAGCACAGACGGTGACTTTGCACAATTGATTGCTCCTAACGTAAAACAGTACAACGGTGTTAGCAATACAACTATTACACACGAAGGCTACTTTGACGACAAAGGTAAACCTGTTGTAGATAAGAAAACTAAAGAGCCTAAAGGTGCTCCTGATCCGCAATGGCTACTATTTGAAAAATGTATGCGAGGTGATACAAGTGACAATGTTTTCTCTGCTTATCCAGGTGTTAGAAAAAAAGGTACAAAGAACAAAGTTGGTCTTATAGAAGCGTTTGAAGATAAAAGTACAAAAGGCTTCAACTGGAATAATATGATGCTACAGCGTTGGGTTGATCATAATGGTGATGAGCACCGTGTACTAGACGATTACAATCGCAACGTTACATTGTGTGATTTGTCTGCACAACCTACAGAGATTAGAGAGATAATTAATAACACTATTGCAGAAGTAGAACCTAAGAACATATCACAGGTTGGTATGCGCCTTATGAAGTTTTGTGCCAAGTGGGATATGCAACGAATTGCAGACCAAGCAGCATCTTTTGCAGAACCTTTACAAGCGAGATACCCTAAATGACATTAAAAGCAAAATCAGTATTAAAAGATAAATTTTGGATTGTTGAAGAAGACGATCAAAGAGTTGGAACACTTTCCTGGAATGACGATCGTTATATGTTTTCAAGTACAGCAGAGACTTGTTTCTTTGATAACACTCGCCAAATGAAAAAAAAGTTTGGCACAGAAATGATTTTTGTTACTAATGACACAAATATAACAACTGTAGACAAAGATAAAATAGTACACGGTTATCCAACAAGTGTAACACCTTTTAATTCTATGTATGATGTAAAAAGAAAACTACCGTTGTTTACAAAAAGTGACAACTCTAAAAGTATGTATTGTGCGGGATACTATGTAATCTGTTTTGACAAAGGATGGGTTAAATCGTTTTGTCCTAAACTAATTACTGTAGAACGTTATAATTTTAAAGGTCCTTTTAAAACAGAATTAGAAATGCGTCAGGAGTTAAGTCGTGTCAACAAATAGTCCTTTAAACACTATACCTATACAACAGTTTATTCAACAGGTAAAGAGTGCTGAAAACAGCAGAGCAAAAGAAGTTAAGATAGATATTCAGCAGGCAAAAAATCTTGCATTTACTTTAGGTATTGTTATGAGTAGGTTAACTTCTGATCTTGAAGAACTTATTAATAAATCTAATAATACCGAAGAAGTTATTAATATTACAATGGACGGCGGCAATAGTTTTGAATAAACTACTCATATAACTTATAAAGAGATAAATATATGCGTATATTATACAAAGGATACGCATATGAGTAGGCCAAAGCCAAATATATTATTAGAAAAAGTAAACAACAAAACATATAGAAGCGAACAAGTCCTAGAAGCTGAAGCTATTTGGGCTGTATTCTATATGAATAAAGCTTTTAATCTTAAAAGTTCAAATGCCCTCACAAATTATCCTGGTCCTAAGTATAAAAAAACTGCTTTTTCTAATCCAGGTCATGCACATAATCTAGCCAAAAAATTAAACGATATGTTTAATTGTGATGATTTTACTGTTGTAAAACTCACAGATGGCGAAAAAGTTGACGAATGAATAAGGAAGCATATACTAAGATTTTTCTAAAAGAAAAAGGATTAGCTATTAGTGATGCTAATCTAAAACAATACATGCCTATATGGTGGCAAAATACTAGAAATAAATCACAAGGCGGCTTACGTTTAACAGAAGAAGGATATAATACTTTACAAGAAATTGGCATAGAAGTTTATGATATACCATATCCTAAAGATATGCCACTTACTACACAAGTTATTATATTTTTAGATCAATTTATTGATTGTCCATATTTTCTTACAAATAGAAGTATAACTGTAACTAATGAAAAGAAAGCTGTCGAGCTAACTCTCTTTAGTGGAGATTTACGTAAATACGGCATTATAAAAGCAATGAAAAGGCAAGGCAAAGATGTGGAATAGAGGACACATAACTCCAAAATGGAAAGAAGAATACAAAAGATTTAATTATACACATAAAGAAGCACATCCTGCAGATGTAGAATATTGGCGAAGACAAGGTTACACTTACAATACTTTTACAGGAGACATGTTTGCTAAACAAGATCAAATGCCCGATTGGGTTAATGATATGCAAAATGAAATAGGGTTATTTGATTGTGGATTTACATTCTACAAAATGAAGTCTGGTATTGTTATGCCTAAACATGTAGATCACTTTGAAACATATTGTAGAATATTTAATTGCAAAAAGAATCAAGTTTGGAGAGCAATTGTTGCTTTAGAAGACTGGCAAAGTGGCCATTATTTTGAGATTGATAACACTCCTATAATTGATTATAAAGCGGGCGATTATGTCATTTGGAGTCATGAAATGGAACATATGGCTGCAAATTTAGGACAAAATACTAGATATACTTTACAGATTACTGGAAAAAAATTGTAAGCTATTGATTATTAAGCTAATCTTTTTTATGAAAAAGGTTGACTTTTGCTGTAGTGATGCTATTATATATACATACTTAGCAAATACAGAAGGGCTTAAATTATGGAAACCGTAGCAACTCGTACAGTTACACCAAAAACTGCTAAATCATCAGTTAAGCATGCACTAACAAAACAACGTCCTATCTTCCTTTGGGGACCTCCAGGTATTGGTAAGTCTGATATTGTTGCGCAAATTACAAACAGTTTGCCTAACTCACATTTGATCGATGTTCGTTTGTCACTATGGGATCCTACTGACATTAAAGGTATTCCGTACTTTGATTCTAATACTAGCACAATGCAATGGGCACCGCCTGCAGAACTTCCTTCAGAAGAGTTTGCGGCACAATACGACAATATTGTATTGTTCCTAGACGAAATGAACTCTGCGGCTCCTGCTGTACAGGCAGCGGCTTATCAACTTATTCTTAACCGCAAGGTTGGTACTTATAAATTGCCAGACAATGTTATGATTGTTGCGGCAGGTAACCGTGAAGCAGACAAAGGTGTTACTTACCGTATGCCTGCTCCGCTTGCTAATCGCTTTATCCACTTGGAAATGACTGTATCATTTGATGACTGGTTTGAGTGGGCTGTTGATAATAACATTCATTCAGATGTTGTAGGTTATTTGCAATTTAGTAAACAGGATCTATATGATTTTGATCCGAAATCATCTAGTCGTTCTTTTGCAACGCCTCGTTCGTGGTCATTTGTATCAGAATTACTTGAAGATAAAATTGACGAAAACACCACTACAGATCTAGTTTCGGGTGCAGTAGGTGAAGGACTAGCTGTTAAGTTTATGGCACATCGCAAAATTGCTTCGGATATGCCTAATCCAACAGATATCTTAGCAGGTAAAGTCAAAGACTTGCATAACAAAGAAATTAGTGCAATGTATTCACTTACAGTATCTCTTTGCTATGAGTTAAAAGAGGCGTCAGACAAGAACGATAAAAAGTTTGACAACAAAGTTAACAACTTTCTGCGTTTTGCAATGGATAACTTTGATACAGAACTAGTTGTAATGGGAATTAAACTTGCACTAACACAGTATTCACTACCCATTGATCCAGATGAAGTTGAATGTTTTGATGAATTTCACGATCGTTATGGCAAATATATTAAGGCAGCACAGACTGCTTAAGATACAAAACGAACGGTCTCTTTTGAGGCCGTTTGGCTTTGTTTTTTTGGTTGACAAATTCATTAAATACTGTTATACTATATGTATAGAAAATGGTAAACAGAAGGGCAAATGAAATGGCTGTTTTAGTAAGCGAAAAAAATACTGCTAGTAAACTAAAAAACTGGCAACCTGATCCAAATATTACTCCTGAACAACTAGAAGAAATGCGTGTTGAAGTATACGACCGCATTATTGTTGCACGAGTAGGTTTGTTATTACGTCACCCATTTTTTGGCAATATGGCAACTAGATTAAAAATACTCGCTGCCGATGATTGGTGTCCTACTGCTGCCGTTGATGGCAAAAATCTTTACTACAACACTCAATTCTTTAATGCTATGAACAATAAAGAAATTGAGTTTGTTATTGCACACGAAATTTTGCACTGTGTATTTGATCACCTAGAACGTCGAAATTGGCAGGATCGTAACTTAGATCCTATGATTAGTAACATTGCACAAGACTATATTGTAAACAATGTTTTGGTAAGAGACAAAATTGGTGAAAAACCTAGTATTGTTGATTGCTTTCAAGATTTTAAATACGATAATTGGACTTCCGAAGAAGTATACGAAGATATCTTTAACAAGTATGACGAAGAACAGTTACGTCAATTAGGAGAATTGTTAGACGAACACCTTGATCCAGAAGAAGGCGATGGTGCAGCCGACGGCGATGCTGGCGAAGAAAAAGATGTAAATGGCAACGGTGTAAGCAAGAAAAAACCAAAGTATTCTAAAGAAGACTTACGTAAAATACGTGACGAAATTAAAGAAAATATGATTTCGGCAGCGCAAAGTGCTGGTGCAGGTAACGTTCCTGCAGGTGTTCAGCGTATGATCAAAGAGCTTACTGAGCCTAAGATGAACTGGCGTCAACTGCTTCGTCAGCAAATCCAAAGTATTATTAAGCATGACTTTACTTTTTCTCGTCCTTCACGTAAAGGTTGGCACGTAGGTGCTGTACTTCCAGGTCAAAACTTTGACGAAACAATTGACATTTGTTTGGCTCTTGATATGAGTGGTTCAATTGGCAATTCGCAAGCATCTGATTTCTTAGGCGAAGTAAAAGGCATCATGGAAGAATTTAAAGATTATAATATTAAAATCTGGTGCTTTGACACTGCTGTATACAATGAACAAAGTTACAGTGCAGACGGTGGTGAAGACTTAATGGATTACGAAATTAAAGGCGGAGGCGGCACTGATTTTATGTGTAATTGGGAATATATGAAAGAAAACGACATTGTTCCTAAAAAGTTCATTATGTTCACAGACGGATATGCTTGGGATAGTTGGGGTGATCCTGACTATTGCGAATCAATCTTTTTAATTCACTCTAACCACGATCAAAATTTACAGGCACCGTTTGGTACTACCGTGCATTACGATAAGGCAGCATGATTAAAGAAAAAACATTAAAACCATTAGAAATACTCGAGGCGAGACAGCTTCGATTTTCGCCGCCGCATTTCGAATGTGTGGACATTACACTAAGATATAACTTAGAAGATTCTTTAATCAAATGGATTAAAAAAAATCTTAAAAAACGTTTTTATGTCGGAAAAAATATTAAAGTATCAAACAACAGTAAAAAAATATTATTAACTGTTTCTTTTGAAGATTCAAAAGAACTTAGTTATTTCATGTTAGCTTGTCCACATTTAAAGTATAACTAAATAAACTGCGCATATATAATTGTATAGGAGAATAAAATATGAGCGATGAAACTAAAGTAGAAGAAACTGCAACTCAAGAAGCACCGGCAACTGAAAGTAATGCACCTGATTTGACAGTAAACGATCTACAAGCTTTGAAAAGTATTATTGACGTAGCTAGCCAACGTGGAGCATTTAAACCAAACGAAATGGTTACAGTTGGTCAAACTTATAATAAATTAGAACAATTTTTAGGAGCAGTTGCCGTAACGCAACAAACTCAAACATCCTAAGGGAGGAAATTATGTTAAAACACGTTGGCCGCATGGCTAAGAATAAAAGAAAAATAGTAGTAGCTTATAGAGTAGTACCCGATGAACCGGATAATTGTATTGTTGTTACTACAGAAAACCTAATGGCCGAAGAACACGATGCACTAATGAAACTAGTTGAATCTGATGCAGGCCAATCAGAAGAGCATCTTGCAAATGCTATGGCACGTTCTAGAATGCCAGATGGTAAAATTATGTTAGCTGCATTGCATACTACTGGCAAAATGGTTAAGGTTGCAACTGCTGATGTCGAAATGACTCCTAACTCTAACACAGTAATTAAATTATCAGAACTAAACGAAGTTATTGCTGGACAAAAAGGAGTTACTGTTGCAGATTTGGCTGTACAAGACAACTCTCCAGCAGCTAGACAGCAACAACGCACAACTAGCGCAGAAGCAACTAGTACAGACGGTGTGTTATCAGATGAAGATTTAGCAGCTCAATATAGATCACAAGCAGATGCTATGTTTAAAGAAGCAAAAAGACTTCGCGAGCAGGCCGAAGAGCTAGTGCCTACAAAAAAGAAAGCCAAAACAAAGGCCGAAGAAGGTGTCGGATAAACTTCCTGAACATATTGTAGATCAATGGCCAGAAATTTTAAAAGACATCGAGATAAAAGCTGTTCCAATAGAGTATCTTAGATTTGTTAGTGTTTACTTTCACGACGGCGAAATATGGGAAATAGATGTTAGGCAGGAACTTCTAGAAGATTCTGAAACATCTTTAGAAGAAATACTAGAAGAATTTTTTGATCAAAACAACGAAGAAATTAAAAAAATTGATTTCCAAATTGACGCTCCTTCTATGATATCTGATATTAAAAGTAAAACTAAAACTTTTATGAAGAAAAGAAAGTAAAGGTAATATCTACTTATTAGATAAATATATATAATAAACGGATCAGGAGTAAAATAATGGCATTACGTCTAAGAAGAGGAACAGACGCAGAACGTCAGTTAATAACCCCTTTAGAAGGTGAGTTAGTTTATGTTACGGATACAAAGTCCTTATATGTAGGCGATGGAAACACACAAGGCGGGGTTCTTATTGCTACTTCTGGGGAAGTTTCCAATACATTAGCAGGATTATTAGATACAGACTTTGTTGCATTACAAGATGGTGATGTAATACGATATGACCAAACAACAGGAGAATGGATTAATTCTCAATCTGCATTAGAACTTGATGATATATTAGATGTATTATTAACAGGATCTGTATACGGAGATGTACTTTTTTATGACGGTAACAACTGGAAAAATTTAGCATCTACGGATCTTGTAGATGATGCAATTAGTGCAATTACGCTAAACGAAATTAACGGTGTTATATATACTAGAACTCCTAAATACGGAGACGTTTTAACACACGACGGTAACACATGGAAAAATTTAGATATTAAAGATTATGCTGATTATATTCTAAGCAAATCTCAATCTCATAGGCTTACTTTAGTAGGCAACGATAGTACAATTCTAGTTGATCCAGTAACAAATACACTAAGAGGTACACTAGAAGGTGATGTTTACGGTACATTATACGACGGTCTAGGTAATTTAATCATCGACGAATTTAGTAAAGCTGCTCTTGTAGATGTTAGAGATCCTACTAATACACATACAGTTTTAGATAACTTTACAGGTGAATTAAAAAGAGGCGAAAACGGACAAACAATTATTCAAGGTGGGGCTTCGCCAGTATTCATTGGTAGCGTAGATGGGCCTGTAAGAGGTACTGTTGTAGGTCCAGATTTAAACATCATTCTTAACCATGATACAGCAACACTAACAGGCCAATTAATTGGTAGTGTATTTACAGATGACAGTTTAACAGTAGTTGATGGCCTAACAGGTAATGTTAATACACCGTTACTAACAGCTGATGACATTAATGCTTCTATAATTACAGCTAGTTTAACTGATCCATTTTCGGGTGATGTAAAAGACGTTGAATTTGTTTCTTCAGAAACCGAAGACGTAGGTATAAGAATATTTAGACAAGCACAGGTTGCAGATGCATTACAAACAGATATTGGTACAATATATTTTGATTCTGTAGACAAAAACGCAGGCGACTTTCAAAGTACTGGATCTTACATTACGTCAACAGCACAGCAAAACGGTACAGATCCATATCTAAAAACAAAAATTAGCATGGGTACTATTGACGGTGCTGGTAATCCTACTTCAGACAACAACTTTACTATTACTTGGGAAGGTAATTTTGGTGTAGGTAAAGATGATCCTAGTACTAAACTCGATGTTAATGGAGATATTAAAGCTTCGAATTCAATAGCACCTGGTTCTTTTGCAGATGCAACAGCACGAGATGCTACAATAACATCACCAGCAGCAGGTATGATTGTTTTTTTACAAGATAATCAAGGCTTCTTTGCATATGTTGACGACACAGGACTAGCGGGCGGTGGACCATCAAATGCTACACCTGGTTGGTTACAACTAAGTTACATTTAAACCATAATAATTAATAATACTCCTTTGTGTTAATAAATAATATACACATCGGAGCATTTATGAATCATAATACTGTTGTAAGATCTCTTCAAATTTTAACTCACTTACTTGCACTATACGGTGTGTATTATAGTGTAGTAAATTCAGCATGGGCATTTTTAGGAACGAGTGTATTAGTATACTGGTTTATAGGAGTCTTTGGAATTAATATAGGATATCATAGACTGATATCACATAGAAGTTTTGAAACATACAAACCTATTGAATATTTACTTGCACTAATAGGTTGCATAACTTCAATTGGTAGTCCATTAGCATGGAGTGTTTTACATAGGCATCATCACGGTCATGCTGAAAAAGATACAGATGTTCATAGTCCTTATCATTTAGGATGGTTTAGAGCCTGGTTTGGATTGTGGAGTGTTCCGCATATTAGTCCTAAGCTGTCAAGAGATCTAAGAAAAATAAAGTTTTATAGATTTACACACAAATATTATTTACATATAATTGCTTTATATATTCTAATACTTGCACTAATTGACCCGTTATTTATTGTTTATGTGTATGCAATACCTGCTGTATTAGTGCTACATAGCACTAGCGCAATAATAGTAATAGCTCATATGCACGGATACAAAACACATAACACAGATGATGAAAGTCGTAACAGTTGGATTGCAAGTTTAATTACACTAGGTGAAGGTTGGCACAACAATCATCATAACAATAGTAAAGCATGGAACAACCAAGAGCGTTGGTGGGAACTTGATCCGCCTGCTTGGATAATTAGAGCTATAAAAAAATGAATTACGGAACAAAAGTACAATTATTAACATTGTTAAATCATATAGTTTTAGCTATTGGCATTTACTATACTAATAACTGGTCACTATTATGGTTAGGATTATTAATGTATTTGTTTGTAGGACTTTTTGCAGCAAATATATCTATGCATAGATATTTGTCTCACAGAAGTTTTGAAACTGGACCATTGCGTGAAAAGTTTTTAAAATATGTAAGTGTACTTGCATGTTTTGGAAGTCCTTTAAGTTGGGCTGCGCTACATAGACATCATCACAAAACAAGCGACACAGAATTAGACATACAAAATCCAAAAACTATAGGAGCTCTCAGAAGCTGGAGTAGCTTATATCCCGAAACAAATATAAGTCCAAGACTTGTAGGCGATATGTTACGAGACAAAGATATAAAATTTATTCATAATAATTATTTTACAATTATAACAGTAATTTATATTATATTATTTTTAATTGATCCTATGTTACTAGTTTGGGGATTTGTTTTTCCAGCAGTATTAAGTTTTCACGGAGCGGCAGCAATAGGTGTTATTCCACATTACCAATGGGCTGGTTATAAAGTAGTAGAATCTAATGATGACAGTGTTAACAGTCCACTTGCATGTCTTTTAAGTTTAGGTGAAGGATGGCACAACTATCATCACTATAAATCTGCAGATTATAGACACGGACACAAATGGTGGGAATTAGACCCTAGTGCTTGGATAATTGAAAGGATATTTTTAAAATGACACCAGATGATTACTATATGAACTTTGCCTACGTTAGTGAAAAATGGCTGTTTGAATATATGACAGAACATTATGCTAACTCAGATAACACTGAATGGTTAGAACAAATAGAAGACGAACTTAAACATACTAAAATGTGTCAAGGTGCTTTACGTAAACAAGGTGTTGACTATTACGACGATACAAAGTATAGTATAGAAGCAGCAATATATGGAGATTTAGGAAATTTTTATCCTACTAATGATGAAGAGTTTAGTGCGCTAAGTTGGATTGTAGAAAAACGTGCATTATTCTTGTATCGTTATTATATGCGTAACGGCAATAATGATTTGTATAGAAAAATTACACAAGGTATTATTGACGATGAAATGAAACATGTCGGCTTTCATAACGAAGAAATAACACCTTCACACAAACGTATAAGAGAAATTGATAAAGCAATATTTACAGCATTTAACGAAACTTATGGACGCAAAGGAATGTTTGGTCAACAATTTTGGGAAGATTTGTTTACTGGAAAAATTAAGGACAAAGTAGATGTCAAACTACCTTGATTACGTTTCAAATACTAGTTGGGTAGATATTACTCCAATGTTTTCAGTTTGTCCTGTAGATAAAATTATGCAGGAAATACATTCCGTTGAAAATATGTTTTTAGAAGAACGTGATCCAGAACAGTATAAAACTATGCAAGAAAAAGGTGCTACAGGCATCGGTGAACATTTTGATAATCAAAAGAATTGGGAAGCTGTAACATTGTTTAGTAGTACAGGTGACTACAAAGATATTTTAACACAGGGAATTTTACCTAATCAAGACCTTAAAACATATATGGAAAGTTTTAGAAACTTACGTAATCATAAATGGACACAACTAGCAAAATTAATGCCAAATACTGTAAAATGGATTAAAGATGAAATTGGTCAGTATATGCAATTTAGTTATATTAAAATTGCTAAACTAGGACCTGGTGGAGATGTGCCTGTGCATACAGATGTTCCGCACGAAGATTTTGATTTTTTAAATACACAGAATACATATAATATGCTTAATAGTTTTTTAGTAGAACTAAACTTTCCTAAAGGCGTTACAGCATGGCACGACGGTGTTGAATTGCCATATCAACAAGGAAGTATTATATTTTGTAACCAAAGTAAATCACATGGCACAATAAATCGTAGTAATGAAACACGATATAATTTAAGAATACAAGGTTTGCATAATAAAAAATTTAGAAACGACTTAATGCAATTGGCTAAAAATTACAATATGTACCCTTCTACAAGCACTCAATACCTGTAATGTACACATACAAAAATTATCCAATAAACGAATATTACAAAATAAAACCAGATGTAGAATACATACTGGAAAGAATGTACAAAGATAAATTAAATTCAAATTATACTAAAGAAAATTTTTATAAAGACGATCATTTATTTGTAAGTATAATTTATAAGTATAATCAACCTTTCGAAGCTAGTACTGTTATTACACGTAATATGTTTAATAATGGTTGTAGAGTTTTAAATAGATTAATGGTTACTCCAACATGGCGAGAAAAAGGAACAGCAGTTGGTATACCAGAAACAACTCTTACTATGCTAAAAAGTCAAATAGAATTTGCTAGAGATAAATTTGATTTTGCATTTATAAGCAGAGAATTTAATACTTATAGATTTTGTAAAAGATTTGCAAAGGATGCAACTAATTTTTTGGACGAACCTTGGCATTACGAAACTGATAGATTTTTAGTTTGTAATGATACAAGTAAAAATAGTCCGTGTTGGCAAAACATAGCATGGACTAAATTTACAAATCTTGATATTTTTCCTTTACAACCTCAGTCATCTTACCACTAAGACACTCTCCATTTGCACTCATAAAAATTAAATCTGTAGGATTATCTGTACATTGTAATTGTACATCTCTATAATTATTCCACAAATAATCGTTAGGATACTTTTTCATAAGCATTGCTGCTAATGCCATGTTTCCAACAGGCAAATATGCAACATCATTTAAAAGTCCTTTGTCAATAATATAATCTTTGGCATACCATAAACCTAGACGATTAAGAGCTAATCCAAAGTTTTTAGAAAAACTAAAAAATATATTAGTCGCGCTTTTAGGTATTTTAAATTCAACAGGCTTACTAGCACCATAGTATGCACAATCTAGCCAGCATTCAATTTCTTCTTGATGACACTTTTCTAATAATTGATGTTGTAATTCGTGTATTTTGCCATCTCTACAAAAAGGCAAACTAGTTACAAATACGCAATCGTCAGTTAAATCATTAATATCTTTAACCCATACAATGTCAATACCATGCTTGCTTGCAATAAAAGGATACCAACGATATTCGTTTTCAACCATTGCAAGTTTCTTATTTGTATGCGATAAAGCTATTAAACACTGCGTTATAGCTTCTGTACTACCGTTTACAGCGTACTTTCCAAAGTTTGGTAGTTTGATGCCAACCCAGGATTCAAACGTGTTGTAGAAGTCATCTATAGCTTCAAAACGTTTACTTACGTCCCAATCTTGATCAAAATAAAAATACTTTTGCATAGGAAAATTCATAATATCATTATGAATTTCAGGCGGTCTAAACGGTACTATTACATCTGTGATCGATTTGATTCTCATTATAAATCCTTCCTTAATAAATTATCACATAGATATTCAAAGCTATAACTTTCATCCCAATGAAAGCTCATTACAATCCTAGACCCAGGATTTTCATTTATAACTTGATGCCACGCTGTTGCCCTAAAAAGGCCGCCGCAAGTTGTACTAGGATACCAACGTTCGCACACTTCATAATTGCCTTCTTCGCTATCCCAAAATTTAACATAACTCTTTTCCCATTCTCCATAAACAGGAAAATTGAGTGCTCCTACACGTTCAGCAATATCAACATGTATTGGTCCTATACCTGCATCGCTTTTTATAAAAGCAGCATATTTAGGTTCTATTGCTAGTTTATCTGTAATAGGTTTAAAATATTCCCATCTTGAATCATCTTTATCGCAATAATGCATCTGTATACCATAAGGGCCAATATTAAACCAACCTTTGTTAGCAGCAAGTATATTATCAACTTGTGGTTCATTTGAATGAAAGGGGTCAGGCAGATTATCTAACAAATATTTTTGTCCAAATTCTAAAGTACATTGTAATTCAGGAAATTCTTTAAAATAGATCATTTGTTTCTCTCCAATCACTCTCCATTATCATTCCTGTAAGAGTAACACGAATATTTTCGCCTGCATCTTTATCTACTGCTGTAATACCGTGTACAACTTTTTTATTGATTAAAATTAATCTATTAGGTTTAGGAGAAACAAATGTACCTAGACCGTAATCAATTATAGGCTGATATTTTTTTCCTTGTTGAAACATTTCCATAGGACTATTGGTATCTGTATAACAATCATGATGAACAGTACCATCTTCTAAAGGTAAAACTTGTTGATAATTTATACTACCTAATGGCAATATTAAAAGTGTGCTATCCCAATTTATTTGCCAATGCCTATGCAAATAATATGTATAGGTAGTAAATCCTAAATCATTATGCCATGGATTTTTACTACCTACAGGATATGCATGACACCGCATTGCAATTTCTATATAATCTTTAGCGAAAGGTTGTGCTTCAGGACATGTATCAAGAAATTTTGTAAAGTGTTTAAACCATAAATCACTGTTATCATTAAAAGGACCTTTGGTTAACCAACGTTTATTGTTCTTGTAATTTGCGCCATCAGTATAGTGCCAAAATTTATCATCAGCACCTGTTTGACTCCACTTGTCTACTTGTACTTGATTCCAAATTTTATCCCAAATATCTTGTGGCAAAAAATCATCTATTACAAGTGCTTCAGGTGTATTCATTACAATGTTATACATAGGACTCTCTATCGCCTTCTCTAGTAAGGTCTAGTGTTACACAATGTAAACCGCTATCCCAAAAGTACTTATGTCTAAAATCAAAAGGAATCATATCAACACCGTGTTTTTTGAGCTTGTGCTCTACATCAGGATCGTAGCCGTTAGTTATTACAGTATTAGCATCTATACTTACTACATTAATATCAAATACAGTTTCATCTACATAGCCTATCCAATGATCTAACCAACTTGTAACTTTGTCTTTGTAAAAGTGTTGAATTTTAATATCATTAAAATAATCAGGTAAAGGCTTACGTTCTAGTTTAATATAGTCCCAACTTTTTAATTCTTCTGGTATTGCGCCCGGATCCCAACAAAATAATAGTCCAGGCTTAATAAGTGCAATTTTTCCGTCTGCATGTCCTGTTCTTGGTATTTCTGTCCACTTAACATTGTAACCAATATTGCGTTTAATCCAGTCTAATCCTGCTTGTGTTCCCCTGCCATGTTGCCCTGGAGCATATGGTTGTGTATGTAACAGTGTATCTCCGCATTTAATAATATTTGCAGCATGCCAGAGTATTTGTCCTTCTAGTTGTTCATACTCTTTGTAGTCGCTTGTTAGTAATGGCTTAGGCATACTAATATAGTTACGACCTTGTTTAAACTTTTCTAACATAATATCTAGAAAGTAATCACTTTCAGTATACCTATTACAATCTCCGCCAATAGTTCCAAGAATAGTATTTCCGTATACTACATGAAAATCTCTAGGACATATAGCAGGATAAGGAAACTTAGAATTCCATGTTCTTGTATTTTCTTTTAGTAAAGGAAGTTTCCTAGGCCTATGTACTTGTACACCGTGTTGTTCAAATATTCCTGCAAGTTTAGAAAAGTCTTGTTCAGTCTCTTCTAATATTTTGCCCATGCCATCTACAAATTCGTTATCGTTAAATTGATTTAACGAATCTAGATCGTATGTAGATCCTACTATAACTTCTTTTAATTTATCCCATTCTGTCCAAATCATACCTGGTTCCACTGCGATGCAACATATTCTCCGCGAGAGGCTACATTCATTCCTATGCTTATTCTAATATCGTCTGATACATTACGCTCTGTTTTGTGTCGTATATAGCCAGGAAACATTATCAAGTCTCCTTGCTGTATTTTCATTCTTTGTTCAAATTCATCAAAAGGAAAATTAATAGGTTGTGAACCTAATAATGCTTCTAAAGGATGCTGTATAATTAAGTCTCCCGAACCTTCTGTTTTATCAAGATAGTATACTGCTGTAATAGGTGTAGGGCCATGAAAATGACTAGGAACATAACCATCTTTTCTACTAATAGTAGCCCACATTTCTTGTATATAAGGTTTAATGTTAGGATGATAATTTAGATCTTTCCAATACTCTGCAATACAAGGACTAATAGCGTTAACTAGCTGATCAGTTTCTTTCCAATTTTGCATGTGGCGTTCTATACCATATGTGTTTATAGTACTAGCATCGTTCATACCTACAACACTTATATGATCGCCGTAACTATCAATATTTAATAGTTCAAGTACCCGTGATCTAAAACTTGACACATCTATACCTTGTAAATTCTTTTTATAAACAGGTATACTAAAAAGTTGCTGTACATTACTCATTGTTCATAATCTCTTTATAATAATCTTCAGGCCAATCATCATAATACGTTGTATCTAAAAGTACTTGTCTTTTTATTTCGATATCGTCTTTTTTTTGTATTAGAACACAGTTTGTAAAATTTTTAACAAAATGACCACTTTGTGGTGTACTTAAAAAGTATAGTAAGTGTGGATTTAATTTTCTTAAATCCGCTAATTCATCTTCTATTCCAGAAGTAAACTCTCCTAACCATGCAATACCTATATCATAGTTTTCTTCATCAAATTCTAAAAACTCTCCGTATATACCTCTAGGAGCATTTATAAACTGTATACGGTCTTGCAATCGTGCTTTACGTGCAAATGGACATATAGGATATCCATTTCCTCTAGTGGGTTCTATTTTGTCTTGTACCCATTCTAGAAATTGGGTTTTAAAGGTCTCAAAAGTCATAATTATAGAAATATTTATAGATAAGGTATTTTTTAATCGAGCAATGTGGCTACAAGGTGTACACGATCTTCTAAACTTGCGTTTAGTGCTGTGTGCTTTACTAATGTATTAGTTAACCACCAAGTGTGCTGAGGCAAATGTTTTACTTCGTCTTCTATTAACATAAAACAGCCTTCTTGTGTAACTATGGGATAGTGTATGCGTTTAGTGTCATCTACGTGCCAACTTAAACATGTTTTAGGAGGGCTTTTCATTAGCCGTACTCTGCCTACATTATAATTTTCTTTTAATACATTGTAAAGATCTTCAAACACAGTATTTTTAAACACAGTACACAAAACTGTAAAATCTGCTTCTTTTAACGGTGTTTCTCTTTCTGCTGGTATATGGCGCATATGACCTTTTTCGTCGTATACTTCTTTTCCATTTTTCCAATCATAAAATAAACTTCCTGCACCATACAAAAAATTATCTTCTTCTCCTACTACAGTATTAATACAAATCTGATTTAAATCTGTCCATTGAACAATTTTACGTGTCAACATATTGTTTAAAACACTTTTTACATCGTAATAAGGAAGGTCCAATTGTACAAAATTCATTTTAATTTTCCAAATGCATATATACGTTCAGCACAAAAAAAACAATACCCACAATGTTCCCATGCATGTTCAGACAAAGTTTTAGTTTTATGTTCTTGCCATCTAGTTTCGCAACTGTACGATAGCGGGTATAGGTCGTCTAATCTGTTATAATATTTATATGCATCATATATAAGTTTTTTATCACCATGCACAAAAGGCCTTATATTAATAAAATGTTTTGCGTCTATTACGTTTTGTCCATACTTGTTTTTTCCTATATCTCTATCAAAATCTCTTTTTACAATGTGACTTTTTGCAATTTCATATGTTTCTGCATTATCTGCATAATATTCTTTAACAGCATTTAGTATATTTCCTTCAGGAGGATTGCTAGTTAACCCGTTATATATTGCATCAAAATTATAAATCTTTTGACTTTCTCTTATTAATTCACGCTGCTCTGTAATATAATATTCAACTGTTTGTCTATTTCGATGTTTCGTTGAATATTTTACTATATGCTTTGCTAGTTCTTTACCTGTTAGCTCTGTTACTTTTTTTATGATACGTTTGGCGCCTTTGCTATACCAAGGTTTAAATTTTGTATCTAGAGTCATTGGATATATTTCTACATCATCTCTATCTTTATAGTAATTACATATTGCATAATACATTATTGTACTATCTGCGCCGCCAGATAATTTTACACCTATCCGCTTCCAGTTGTCGTTAAAATAAAATAACTCATTCATATTAGTTCTACCCTATCTATTGTATTATATTCGCATAATTTTATTACTATTTCTTCTGATGTTTTGTTTGTTTCCATCATTGCTACAGGTATATTTCCTATTGCATTTTTAGGATCTCCTTTTGTAAAACCTAGTGCAGTTAAATAATTATTGTTTCGATCCCACCATTCATCCATACCTTGTAAAAACTTTTCTACACTCTTAACAGGTCTATTGTGAAAATAAGCTGTAAAGTCTGGACTGTACCATTTTAACGGACGTATATTATCTTCTCCTACAATATCATCTTCGTCTTTGTACACATCGTATAACGGTTTTCCTACTTCACAATAATTAATATAAACTTCTCCAAATTTACGATGCAACGTAAAATGTTTAAAATCATCGTCATCTAAAAGTTTCTTTTTTCGTTTATTAAATGTTACAACTATTCTAGGAAAATATCCTGTAGATATTCTATGTCCGCCGTAAAAGTTCTCTGCTCTATGTATAATAACATTATACCGCTCTAGTGCTAATTTCTGTTTATCGTTAGCATTTACATAGTACTCTGCAGGGTTACCAGATTCTCCTCTAAGTTTTTCAAAATAATGATGTAAATGATTTAGCTGTTCTTGAGGCATACCTACAAATGCATCATGTTTAATAACTGTTTTTTCTGTATTAATAATGTCAATACACTTGTTTAATTCACTTACTATTTTTTCTTCGTTCCATATATCATTTGGAAAATTATAAAGTCTATCAGATTCTTTAGCTGTTTTATCTTTTTCTAATACTTGTTCGCATAGTGCATTATACCATTTAACCGCAATGGGTGTATCATATACTTTATAATTTAATGCATACTCATCTAGATCACTATTTAAAAATACTATTTGAAATCTCATCGTGTATAGTCTTCTCTAAGTTCTTTACTTGCGCAAGTACGTTTGCATATGTCAATACATTTAGACGACCAGGAGTTTTCTATAGTAGTCAAAAGTCCTGCATTAACTACATCTGTTGCAGTGTGTTTAGATAGCAAATTAAAATCTTTTTCTTTATTAAGTGTCTTAAAAAATAAATCTACAAAAGAAGAATAATTATTATTTAAAGTCTTTTCATTGTAATCAATTTCCATCCAGCAGCACGGCCATAATCTACTATCGCCACTTATATAAATGCTTTCTAATCCTTGTGTAACTTTGCAATCTACAATTTCAGGACCATTAATATAAGATTTTGATCTATCATCTTGTAAAACATCAAATTCTTGATTTACAAATTTATATATTTTTTCATACCACTGCTTAGATCTATCTTCTTTATCTAAATTTTTATTATTTTTTACAAATTCTGTAGGATATAGTATAGCAACTTCGTCAAAGTTTTTATCAACTAGTGCATCATATTCTTTGTAAAACCTAACACTGTCGTTTGAATAAAATTCTGCAAAGCCTAAGTCTTTACTCATTTGTTTACAAGCATCTACCTGATGTTCGTTATTACCAAACACATTCATTATCCAACGTGCATAGCCGCCTGCTTTTATGTACGCTTTTGCATTTTTTATTACAATGTCAAAGCGTGTGTTTCTTCTGTACAAATGATGAGTATCTTCTAGTCCATCTAGTGCAAACTCTACGATAACATTTGGTTGTTTGCCTAACCAACTCCAAAAACCAGTTGGCAAGGCGCCGCCATTTGTATTAATTTGTATATGCAAATGTTTGTCTAAAAAAGTTTGTATAAATTCTTTAGGAGATCTATGCATTACAATATCTCCATAATTACCATTTATTAAAACTTTTTTTATATTATTAAAAAAATCGTCAGACAACATTTTTTTAAGATTGTCGGGTGTAATCTCTGTTTCTGGTATGTTAGGATAAGTTTGTAAAGATGCTCCTATAGTACGAGGGCATTGCGGGCATGCTGCATTACAGCGTTTAGTAGGCTCAATATGTAAATATTCAGGTAAATCTTTGTATATTCCAATTATCATAATCTTCCAAAAGCCCATTTTCTTTCGTGACACCACCAACAGTTTCCGCAGTGTTCCATTCCAGGATCTTCGCCTACTACATGTTCATTCCATTCACAGCTTCGTGTAACTGGAAATAGTGTTTCCAACAAATCATATTCTTTATATATTTCTGCTATTTTCTTTTTATCATAGTTTGTCCACGGAATATAGCTAAATCCATATCTAAATACTTCCTTTTCGATATCTGGATTTCTAGTATCTTCATAAAAGTCACCATAAAAAGTTTTACGTTCTTCTATTGGAGGGACATTTGTAATACCAGCATACAACACATTAAACTCTTTTTTATCTAGATATTCAAACGGCAAACGTTCAACATATGTATCTATATAATCAGGAGAATAGTCTATATGATGTTCAAAATTATAATTACCTGTTAATTGCGCACATCTATAAACTACATTTACTGCTGCTTTTGCGCCTGTGATTTGTTTTGTACCGTCTGCAAGTGTGAAAATGTGTACACGGTCTTTTGAGTGCTTTAGTAAGAAGTATAATAGTATGGCACTATCGGCGCCGCCACTAACACTAATAGCATTAGGTCCTTTGTATATGTTAAATTCTACACCACATAAATTATGTGTTTCAACTATGTTTGCCATTATAATTCCTCTATTTCAACTTTAGTTAATTCTCGTTGTAGAATTACTTTTAGAAAATCCTCTGGGTAAACTTTGTGTAATCGACCTAATGGAATATGTCCTAGTGAATTTACAGGATCTGTAACGTCTATATTGCTGTTTTGCATCCATTGTATACAATTAGTTATTTCTCTATGTTGTTTTTCAACATAATCTGACTGTAGCACAAAAAAGAAACTTGGACTATATTCAGATAGAGGTACTGCTGTACTAACAGGCCTTCCACTTTTAAATGTTTTTAGAAAATCTTCGCCGAGTGCATTATAATTTAAGTAAACTATATAAGGTTCAATATACGGATCATACAGTTTGTAATCTTCTTTTTTAAACGGAACTTTTGGAAAATTAGGAACTCTAGTTTTTGAATCTACGACTCTAAAACGCACTCGTGGTGCTGCTGTTTGATTTTTAATTGCTGCTTCTTCTGCATGATGTATACAGTCATTAAACTTGTCTAATAGTCCTATTATAGATTTATACAGAGGATTTACAGCCAGTTGTTCGTAAATGTAATGCAAGTCACTTAATTCTTGTATTGTAAACTCAAACTTTTCTGTATACAAATAAGGAATAGATAGAGGAAATGCTTTGTTAATTTCTTGTATTATGAGTCTTAGTTGTTTAAAACTATCTTTGCCTACAAATCCGTTTAGTGTAATTTGGTAACTATAATTTTTATTATCTATATATTGTTGAAGGTCAGTTAACCAACGATTAATAAAATCGTTGTCATTTAGTCTTATACTAATAGTATGTCTTTCAAATGTTAATTTTAAAAGTTTCATTTCTTTTTTCGTGTACTTTTTAAATCAGCTACGCAAGTACATTTAGATACTGTACAAGTAATAAACTCTTTTGGCAAGTTCCATACTTCGTCATCAACGTGTCCGATTGGACCTCCAACTTTGCAAGTACCTCTATACAATGTTCCGTCTGCTGTAATTTCTAAACTTTCTAGTCCTATGCCGCAATCCCAACCTTCAAAATTAACAGCATCTGCTTTAACTAAGTCATTAGCCCATACCTCTGCACTTTCTGTTTGTGTATAAACTTTTAAATCAGGCCTCATCTACATTCTCCAATTGTGCGTACCTAAATGTACTATCGTTTAAAAAACGTAACTGTTCTTCTGTATATACAGGATCGTATCTTTCACCGTCCCATTTTTTACGTATACGTTTCATATAGTATATAATACCATGCTCTTCACAAAATTTTACTAGTTTAACTGCGGTGTCCCAAAATTCTGGTTCCATCATAAGATTTAAACTTACATGCTTGTACGGAAACTTATTTGCTTCTTTATGCGTTTCTACTAACTTGTGAGTAAATTCATCAAACTTTAAGTATTCAAAATGGCTGCTAAATTGAATAATGTCTATTTGATTTATAAGTTCTTTAAAGTAATCAGCAGTTCTGCTACCGTTAGTATTAAGTCCCACGAACCATCCATTTTTAGTTTTAAGATGTTTACACAAATCCATAAAGGCAGGATTAACTGTGGGCTCTCCTCCTGTGAACCAAATGCGCACACGTTCTCTAGGACTATTAAGTTCTATTTTGTCAGCAATAGACTTTAAACTGTCTAAATCTCTGTGAGGACTAGTAAGGTCGTGAAGTTTGTCAGGACAATAAATGCAATCATAATTGCAACGTTTTCCAATATTCCAATGTACATAATAGTAGTCTTTATCTCTTGTAGACTCCATTGCAATTATATCTTTGTAATCTACCATTCTAATGTCCTAATATACTTTAATTGTTTATCTGTATACGGATAAATTTTATTGCTGTTTGACTTGTCTACTAAAGGTTCTACGTTAACAAATACACAGTCTTTATCAAGTTTTTTACAGTTGTTTACAAAATTTATATATGTTTCATCAAAGTCTAATGGCAGCATTACCTTTACTACTAAGTGTGCAGTGTCTATCTTATTACTTGCAACATATTCTATTTTTGCGTATAACTTATCTAATTGTGTATATTCAGAGTGTATGCTTAAATATATTCCGCCAGCATTAGTATAATCTAATAATTGCTTCTTATTTGCTGTTCCGTTAGTATTTGTAAATACACTAACATTATTATAAGATAAACAATAATCGACTATGTTTTTATAAGCAGGATTAATTGTAGGTTCGCCGCCTGTAAATGTTATTTTTATACTGTCTAGATTTACTTGTTTATAAATGCTATCAAACGCATTTTTAAAATCAGTAAACTGCATGTGTGGACTATTGTTATCATGTACACTACTAGGGCAATAACTACAATCATAATTACAACGTTTTCCAATATTCCAATTTATTGAAAAATATCGTTCGTTTGAACCTATAGCAATTATATCTGCATTATCGTATAACGGTGCATTGTTTATTACTTTAAAATCTACTAAAGTATTTTTTGCTTTAGATATGTTAATATCACTTGCACAATAACACTTCTCTGCAGGACATAGCATAGGTTCTGTTGGCAAAACTATATCAGTAAACACATTTCCGTATTTTCCGCTATGACGGCAAACATTACCGTATACATCGCCTGCACTGTTTATCCATAGAAAATCAAATCCTGCAGAACATTTCCAACCTTTAAAACTATTAAAAGTTGTTTTAGCATCTGCTAATGTAGTCGATTGTATATCGTCGTTAATTGTTTTTACTAATAACATTATAATCCAAAGTGTTGCCTAGTTAGTGGACCAATTACATCTTCAGCTTTCATATTACGCTGTGCTAGTAATACAGTAAATTCTTTCTTTAATTGTTCGGTTGTATAATTATTGTTTCCAGGTACTAGTGTTTTCTTTAGTCCTGACGATTTAATTCGAGAACGCACATCTTCTATTATATGCTTTGGTAAGTTTTGATAATTCATTAAATGTGTACTAGGTTTGATTTCGCAACTATAACCTACTACATCTTTTACTTCCCAAAAGTATTCTTCAATTTCTGGTAAAAACTCAAAATTAAATATGTTAACTAAGTTCGATACGCTGATATGAATATTGTCAAATTTATTATTTCGCAAGTATTCTAAATTTTTGTGCATCTTACTCCATTTGTGTGGCCAGCGTATAAACTCATAGTTAGAATCGATACTGTCTACACTGATGCGTAAATGTGCGCTTTTAGTTTTACTTAGACGAGAAAATATTTCTTCATTAAGAATAGTTCCGTTTGTAGTAACTTCTAAGTGTAAATCTCTACAATAATCTTTATCGATAACATCTGCAATCTTATCCCAATTTTCTTTTAAAAACGGTTCTCCGCCAATTAGTTTAAGAGTATGAACTTTGTAATGTTGTAGTATTTCAGCAATAACATCTGCTGTTCTAGTTGAACCTGCACTAAAAGAATTAGTTAAAGGTATCCAAGACTTAGGCCTATTGTCGTCATCTAATTTATTAGAAAGTTTATCAATTAAACTACTTGCATAACTAGTACAAAACGGACATGCAAGATTACAACTGTTACCTAACACTACATCTAATTTATTAATATCGTACTCTGAATAGTTGATACTATTGATCTTATCTCTAGGACTTTTAATACCTTTTGTTTCATAGTTTTTACAACCTATACACGCAGGATGTAAGTCATCATTATTAGCAAAGTAATCTCTATAATATTGTAACGGTGCTAGATTCATAATGTCGTTAATAGATTCTACTTTTACAGGTTTGCTAAACTCAGAAGGTTCAAGTTCGTGTGTAATATGACAGCAAGGTTTTATATATGCATAAGTTTCGTTGTTTATATCATATATTTTTATTCTTGCGCCTTTTTCTACATATCCACAATGATTTTGTTTCATAATTGTCTAGCCTTGAGTAGTTTGATTTTTTCTATTGAGTTTACAATGCGTTTATTGTAATAAATATGTTGTTTTTTAATCGAATCAAAATCTAATCCAAAAACACTTTTTACTAAATTCCAAAAAATTCTATTATTTTTGTCATCTCCTAACATATCTACTTGTACCTTAGAGTAGTTCTCTTTATAAATTTTGTAAACTTTTTCAATAAGTTTTTTGTTTGCAAATTCTTCATGTAATGTTATAATAAAAAATACGTTTTTTTCTAATAATTTTTCATATAGTGCAGACGGAGCAGTTCCGTTACTATTGATAGTAATATGACTAAACCCATATTCATAACATAAATCAACTAATTTTATCAATTCTTTACTAAGTGTAGGTTCGCCACCAGTTATTATTAGATTAAGTTTGTAATTTGACATAGATTTAAATTCCAAACACTCAAATAATTTTTTTATTTTTTCTAAACTTAAAAAGTTACCATAATTATTATGAACAAACGGACTACAGTATATACAATCATAGTTACATCTTTTTGTATAGTCTAATGTCAAAGTAAAATCTAAATTTTTGTTGGCTCCTCCTAGTGCAATTACTTCATCTTTTTTTGTTAAACTAGATAAAGTAGTATAATCTTGAACGCTATTAGCTTTCTCGACAAATAAATCATATGTTTCTTGATCAATGGATTTATATGCTAACAAATCGCTTCCGCAAGAACAAATCGAAATCCTACAATTATTACTTGCATTATGTAATAAATTTTTTATTTCATCAAATTTTGTCCACCAAGGAGATGTGTCTGTAGATATCCTTAAATTACCACAGACACCCGACATAGCATTTCCATCTACACTGAATGACACAGCATTTTTTGCAATTGGACAAAACCAATTTTTAAACTTTATATTTCTTTTTTTTATATCACGCAAGTTAGTTTTTTTTAACACACGTTTATTTGTTAAAACTAACACTGTCATTTTATACCTATCCTCATAAATCTTTTATATTTAGATAAGCTAAGTTCTCCTTGATAGAACACGTTTTCCATTGGTGTTATTTGTGCAAAATCATCTAAATTATCTACACAATTTACATGTTCAAGCAAATCAAAATAATTATTGTTTTGTAATATTACAAGTGTTCCTATCGGAATATTATTATACCATTCTTTAAATTTATCTGTAAAAATGTGTTCACAACTAGTGTTGATAATAGTATTAGGCATATCTATTAAATTTTGCGAACTACCGTCAGATCTATAAGTTGTATATTCAGTAGGGTACTCCATTTCTAAAATATCAAGTGTACTTGCTTTGAATTGCCAGTTGTCCATAACCCACGGTTTATTAATAGTGTCAGCAATTGGCGCACAAGTTTTATCTATATCAAAACTACGAATTTTATCAAACTTATCTCTAGCACGTTCGAACATCATACTAGCTAATGTGCCGTACCAACCTGCGCATATAAAAACTGTTCCTAAATTATCTGGAAGATTTTCTACTAGCCACTCTTTACTTTTTAATTGCCCTAAACTATAAGCATCAACTAACGCAACTTCGCACTCAGGAAACTTATTTAATGTTCTTTTCATCTGACCAATAGTATTATTGCCAGGATAAAGGTGTTCTAAACCATTTAAAAGATTAGCTGTATTGCTCATTAAACTGCTCCTTTAGCCAATCAAAATTATTTATTAACTTAAGATCATCGCGATTAGAAAGGCCAAACTCACGGCCAGCCCTAGCACCGGCAAGAGCATAGGAACCATAAGGTCTGTCTTCTCCGACTGTACACCACGTTTCAAGTCTTTGTTCTGTTTCATCATTTTTCTGCCTATCAATTATTTTGCTGCTAAGTTTAGCACATTCTCTAAATGCACTTTTCCAAGTATTAAATGGGTCAGTATTAAATGCTGTTACGTTTGCAACTTCGTGAACTGCTTTAAATTTTGAACTAATACTAGTAGTCATATCAGGCTTACTAGTATCCATATTAATAGTCAGTCTACGAGGAAGTAATTTTATTCCACCATATCCGTATACTAAATCATTAATAGGATTTTGACTGCGCCAAACATGTACGGTTTCTAAATTGTATTCATCAACTTCATAATCAAAATTAAAATCATCAACTATTAATGCATCAGCATCAACTACCCAAAACATTTTAGTAAAACATTTTTTAGCTGCGGCAATATGTGCTTGATGTATTCCTTTAACACCATCTACACGTTTTGCCATTGGAAATCTACTTTTTAATTTTTCAAAGTTTTCGTCTGCATTTGGTTCTTGATATGAAATAAAAACAATATCATACATTTCTTGTATTGCCGTAATAGATAACTTTACTTACATTAGATACAAAACTGCGCCAAGGATCTACAACTATACTGCCTGCAGGCACAACACAATAAAGTGTGTCAGTGTCATCGCCTTCCATTTTCATATACTTGTAAGTTGTACTAGCACTATGAGCTAATAACATTACACAAGGCCCGTTTGGTTCGTTATTGTCTCCAGTTAATGGATCAATATACGTAGGAGCAAATCCATGTTTTTCACAGTAGTGCCCGACTAGTAGACTATAACTACCGTCACAGTATTCTACGCCAGGCTTATACGCTTTGCCATGAATGTAAATAGGCAAGTTATGTTCGTTTGCTTGTTCTACTAGTTTGAGTGCAAGGTTTTCTGCCTGTATCTCTCTAGCATGCATTATACTGTCAAACAAGTCGTAACCTAGTCCTAGTTCTTGTGCCATATAGCGTAGTGCAATGTTATCACGTGGATGACATGCGCCGCCATCGCCCATTCCTGCTTTCATATACTGCGGGCCCATAATACGCATAGTACTTTGCGCTAGTGCATCTGTTACAACATCAACATTAATGTTGCCTTGACGTTCTGCAACATCTTGTATCATATTCACTAGTCCAATTTTAGCACTAATAAATGTATTGTAGAATACTTTAATGCATTCACACTCGTCCCATGTACCAATTACATAACGTGGATCGTTTTCCATTACAGTTTTATAAAAGTCTACAAGTTGTTTTGCATCGCCGGTTTCGCTTCCATCTTCTGTGCCAATCATTACCATTTCTGGATTTACCATATCCCATGCTACACTGCCCATAGCAATTAAATAAGGATTGTATACAAAACGTGTGTTAGTAACTAGCTGTACAAACTCTCTGCGTGTTGTACCAGGTAACACTGTACTAATAAGAACAAGCAACTGATCTTTGTTCATATGCTTGTTTGCTTCTTCTATAACATGTTGAACAATGCCATACCCAAAGTCTTTAGGTTCTAAATGTGCTGTAGGAGCTCTGCCGTCGTAATCTGGATCGTGAGGTGTAGGTACAGCAATAAAAACAATATCTCGATCTTTTACAACATCTTCGATTGTGTCAACTACTGTTACAAAGTTACTTGTTCTAGGTGCAATATCGTATCCAGATACATTATGGCCTTTTTGTACAATAGCTTCTGCACATGGCATGCCAAGTTTACCTACACCGATAAAACCGATATTCATTTTTTACTCCTATAATATACGTATATTATTTATTGCTAAACACAGGCATTGTAGACAGATCAGGATAATCTTTGTATGACCATTTTTTAGGTTTTGATACTATTGCGTTTTTAATTCTATCTATGCCTAGTTGAGCAGTTTCAGGCGTCATATAATAGTGATAACCCATTTGGTGTACTTGTTGTTCTGCCCAAGGTGTATTTCTGTGTCTACCGTCATAGCTCATTTTTATTAGTTCTGCACGATCTAACGCACTGTCACATAAAATTATTCCGCCTCTACCTAGACCCAGATGTTTTTTAAATTGAAAACTTAAACACATAAAAGTGCCTGATATGTAACTTTTCTCTCTCCATAAAACTGCTGCATCAATTATACGAGTGTTTGGAAATTGATAGTATTCATACCATTCTTCGCCTATAAAATGCCAACCAATATTTAATTTTTCTAGTGTCATTGGAACACTTAGATATGTGTTCTTTGGACAAGCTGTATGTTTTATATTCTTATAACGCAAACATAATTCAATAGCATGTGTACAACTATCTGTTGCTACAGCATAAGGTGCGCCAAAAAAGTTTGCTACTTCATGTTCAAATTGTTCTACAACATCAAAACTCATTACATTGCCTTTAACAATCTAGCAGGGGATCCTACATATATCCCTGCGGTGTCAACACTTTTAGTTAGGTTAGAAAATGCTCCAACTGTAACATTGTCACATATGTCTATTTTGTTTATTGCACCACTTTTAAAATTAAACATACAATTCTTGCCTATGTTTGTTTTGCCAGCAATCATAGATCCACTATGGAACATACAATTATCTCCTACAGTAACATCATGACTAATCAGGCAATATGTTTCAATAAAGCAGTGTTTGCCTACTACAGCACCTTGCATAACTGTACTAAAGTTAGCAACACACGAACCTTTACCAATTACAGCACCTTCGTGTATAACAGCAGTATCATGAATATACGTTACACAATCACAGTCATGCTCGTCTAACAAATCTACTGTTTGCGCACGTTCTTGCAAGTCTAATGCAAATCCTATAAAATACTGAAAATCATCTTTGTTTTGCAATTGCTTAAATTTTTGCGGACTTATAATGCTGCAATCTTCGTTAACAAAGTTCTTGCCGTAAAACATACTGTCTTGTGTTAGTATGCTTTGTTCGTATCCAATAATTTTAAGCGGCTTTTCATTTTTAATCAGCATAGCGTATTCTCTTGTATATTTTGTTTTTAGTAATAGGTGCTTCTAGTAGACGTTCCTGCAATTCTTCTATCCATGTTTTATTATGAATTAAAACATATGCCATGTCTGCATACATGTCTTTTAATTCATCTATAGTTTTTGAATTAATCCAGTCAATTAGTTCAAATACCTTTTTCATACGTTTACTATGATCCTGTTCTGTATCATAACTTTCGTCAAACCAATCGCTAAATGTCATGAATCCCCAAGCTCTCATGTATTCTAAATTACCTGGAGGTCCTAGCATTATTAAAGGCTTATAGTTAAGCATAGCATTCATTATCTTTTCTGTCAAGAGTCCTGTTGGTTCTGCGTAACGTGTTTCATTAACAATAGCACAAAAACATTCTGCATACGAATCTTTAGGATTTGTGTCTATATGAATATCTATGTAATCATCTATGTTTAATTTTTCTTTTACAGGAATGTCCATACTCAAGGGTGCAAGTTCAGCTAGTTTGTTTGCTCCATTGCGTAATACATCAACACACGGTAAGTTTTCTGAGTAAGCATTATCTAGCAACACCTTTTCGTCACTGTTGTATAACCAACTAAGATTATAACTGTCTGTGGTTTCTACTAGGTAGCTTGCTACACAATGCCTATGACTAGCATAACGCCAATTGCCGCACCAAAACTTTTTAGTAATTAAATTACCATCGTGTACGCCTTCTTGTTCACCAACATTTATTGTAGCAGGATAAATCCATCCTACAGGCGTACAGTCGATTTCAAGTTCTGGATAATGTGTTTGAAAATATTTTTTGCTGTTGTAACTAGGACTGTATACTTCTACTTTTGTTAGCCCATTGTTTTGTACATACTGCTGAATACTGTCTAGCTCTCTAGCTCTAATGTACTCTGCGTCTGTAGCAATCCAACTAGTGTAGATGCCATCCTTGTCTACTCTTGTGTCGTATGTTGACAACGGTTCCCAGAGATAAAACTTTAATCCTTTTTTATTGCATATTTCTCTGTTTTTATCAGATATTACAGCATTGCTAGATTCTAACCATTTGATTCTGTCAACACTGAAATATACAGCATAAGGATTTCCTACATTTTTAAAATATGTTTGTTGTAAATCTTTCCAAACTTCTGCCCAACCTTGTTGTAGTTGAGTTTTTAGATTTGGAAACCAGATATTTCCAAGAGATATATTACTATAAAGACCTATATCATTAGGACTAGTTAATCTTTGTTCCATTTTTCTTTTAATCCATTAAATTCAGGAAATGTTTTTTCAAAACTTATGCTACGGCGTTTGTCGTATTCTGTAAAGAACCTAACAAAATTTTGTTGTGCTTCTGTACGTTCTTGCTCTGTAGCAAATCCTTCCTTCATAAATTCAATTGAACGTTCAAATCTAGCAATTTGATGTGGTTTAAATCCTGACCATCGTGTTTCTCGTTGTCCATCAGGATGAGCTTTCATAAACTCTAATGCTTCTTCTGCATAATGCCAATGTTCTTGTGGAGCAAGTTTTAGACTTTGCCATGCAGGATGATGTAGTGCAGGTGTATCTACAAATACACGATGATTACCATAGTATGTTAGTTTGCCTGTAGTTTCATCTCTGCGTACTTTACGCACATTATGGGCCTTTTGTAGCGCATATATGCCCTCTAGCAAGCGTTTAATGCTAGGCAAGCTCAACATATTAAACGTAACAATAAACGTTACTAAACCGTTGTGTGTCTTTGCTAGATAGTTGTTTACGTTGTTCCATAAACGATCAAAGTCTAAACCATCACGCATATATTCTGCTTGCGTTCCCCAGCCGTCTACACTTACATACAATCTAAATGAATTTAGTTTATTGTATTCTGTAATGAAACTCACTGTATCTACAAAACGGTTCCAATTTTTCTCAGGGACACTTGCATTTGAAGTAATACTCATATCTAAATCAGGACGACCATTATCTACTACATAGTCTAGTACACGGAAAGTGTTCTTGTCAAGTAGTGGTTCGCCGCCTGTCATACGGAAATGTTTTAGTTTAGGATATAGGTCTGGCCACCATTTCCAAAATGCTTCTACATACGGATTGTGTTCTCTAACAGGTATTGGGTATTGTCCTGTTTGTTTAAAGTAATCTATACTGTTGTGTGGTACTAGCGTAGGATACGGACCATTTTGCTCAATATCTTCTGCCCACTTAGAACTTAGATGAGGTGAACAATATGAACACGCTAAATTACAAGCATGATTAAAGTTTACTTCTAAATAACGTGGCTCAATATCTCCATCTGCACCTTTTGCAAGTACATCATCCCAACCGTCTTGCGCCCAAGGCTCTGATGAACGATAAAATCTGTCACTAAGATGATCACCTTTCATTGCTTCAACTCGCCAACAAGTTGAACAACCTTCTGGCTTATCGCCGCATAACATTGCAGCACGTTCTTTTTTCTTTTGTGCTGTATTGTGTAGTGCTTTAAAATTTTCTTCAACTTCATCTGCATCTATTTTATGCAAAGGCGGCAAGAAACAACTATTAGTTAGACCTGTTGTTAAATGAATACTTGACCATAACCATTTAGCCATACACATACTAGGCGATATCTCATTAAGTAAAGGTATCACTTCTAATGCGGCTGCTTGTGGATCTGTTTCAGTTACTCTTTTAACCATGGACAGTTCTCTAACAGATAATTTGCAAATAATTGGTGTGTTTTTGGACCTGGATGATTTTTATCTTGTGCATAATCAATACTATGATCGGCTAAACAAGTATTCAAATAATTTTCTTTGTTTATAATGTTTTTTTCGATATCTATGCCGCCTGGAGGTGCAGTGTGTAAAACTTTAGTTATATTGTTATGTTTGAGTAAAAAGTCTGCATAATTTATGTACCAGCTAGTGGTTTTTTCATTGTTGTATGAACTATAAAACATTTTATAATACGTAGTTGATACATAGTCTTTTTTCCAAGGCCCAAGATCTATAGATTTCATATAATTTTTTCTAAATTCATTGCCTAATATACAATCTCGTTCCATAAAACTCCATTGTAATATAACTGTGTCATCAGGTTTTATTAAATCTAAATATGTTTCTAATGCACTTAAAATCCATTTATTACTTTTTCCAGGACGGGCACAATTTTTTACTTCTTTTATATTTAAATAATCAGCAAGCAAATTAACATATACTAATTTACTAGGTTCAGGACCTGCATTGTGCTTTCCTACTATACAATCTGCAAGTCCATGACCATATGTATAACTACACCCAAACGCAAATAATCTAGCCATATAGTGCCTCCAACAGATCTTTCCTAAGATCAGCATGCATATTATTTTGTCTGTACATCCAATGATAAAAATTATGTGTCAAAATTTCATGACAGTCACTGTATAACTTTTTCAATTCAGCATGATCCATAGAAACAATCCTGCTTATTTCTTTAAATGCAGTTTGTAACCGTTCTGTATTATCAAAAATGTTATCATAACTTTCATCTATTATCCCATCAAAGGTTTTATATCCCAAACTTCTAAAATTTTTTAAATCATTATGAGCACCAATTAAAATAAAAGGTTGCCAATAAATTATAGGTTTAAATATTTTTTCACTAAAAAAACTTTGTCCATTGTGAGAATATGTTTCAGTAACAATATGTAACCAACTATTATAAAATTTGTCAGGTTTAGTATCTACAGTAGGATTATCATCTGCTGCATTTATTCCATCTTGATATACTAAAGGTAATTTATCTAAAAAATCCACATTAAAATTTTTCCATATACCTGGATATAACTCTTCACAATTCTTTAAAGATGTTTCGTAATAAACAGTATTGCCGTTATCAGTTTCTTTACAGCAAGTTAATATACCATCATTATAATAGTTATTTGTATATAAAAATTCTGACAATAATAATCTATGAGCGTGAGGACGCCTATTTAAACAAATAAATTTATGTTTTCTATTACGTTCGTACGGTTGTAATACTCGATACATAGATGCATAATCAAAAAGTGCTCTATCATTGCGCATATGTTGTTCCCACCAATTATAATAAACTGATTTGGTATTAAAGTCAGGTGTTAATATATTTCCACTACAAATAACAAAATTTTGATAATTTAAATTATACTTTTCGATAAAGATATCAATTATATTTTTAAAATGTGTATTGAAACTCCAACCCTCCATTACATTAAGAATTAAAATTTTACATGTTCCTTTTCTAATTCTTTTTAAATGCTCAGGTTCGATATATGCAATTTCTTTCCAAGTTTTTGCTAAATTTGGATGAGGCTGAAATGGCACAGGATAATAATATTTTTTATTTTTAACTTGCTTTAAACTAGTTACTGGTTGATAAACATTTGTTGCAGGAAATCGTGTTGCTCCTAATGAAATATAAGGATCAACATGTGCATGAAATCCTTCAAGGTGTTCTTTTTTAAGTCCACTATGAAACCAATATAATGGTTCATTAAAATCAGTTCTCTTCCATTTAGCTTCTGTTAAATCTTGTCTCGCCCAAATTAAAACTTTATCCATCTGCTAAATCCTTGCACCGGTAATAAAATTTTGTAAAAGTAGGAAATGTACTTAAAAAATCTTTTTGTCTTCTAAAATCATACGCACTAAAAAATTTATAAAATTGTTTCATTTCTCTTGACTTGTCTCTATCTAAATTAGATTTAACAAAATCAATTGCTCGTCGCATTTTTTCAATTTCTGTATCTTGGAAGCCGTGATGTCCAACTAATTGTTCCTTATTAGATAACATAAATGTTAAGTCTTCTTCCATAATACGCAATTCATTTTCGCCTGCAAGTGCAACTGTTTGCCAATCAGGATAAGTTAGATAACTAATATCTAACCAAAGTTTTTTCCAAGTATTAGAACCATTTGCCTTTCTCCATTCTAGAAGCCATTCTAATAATTTTCTAAAATTTGGAATACTTAATAGATTGTAGGTTGCCATAATGATTGTTTTAGCTTTCCAATCTAACATAGGTATTTCTGTTGTAACTCTATTTAGATTAACTAAAAATCTATCAAACTCCATTCCGTCACGTATGTATTCTGCTTGTTCACCAAAACTTTCAGCACTTGTATATAAATCAAAATTTTTAATTTTATTATTAAGTATTAGATCATTTGCAATTTCTATAAGTCTGTCTATAAACACATCTTGTACTCCAAGATTGGTATTAATGCCTAGTACAAGATTAGGATTTGGATTTTCTTGTATATATTCTAATATACGCCAAGTATGTTTACTTAACAACGGTTCGCCGCCTGTGATACGAAATACTTTTAAGTTTGTATAAAGCTCAGGCCAAATTTTCCAAAATGCATCAATGTAAGGATTTTCTTCCCTTGCAAGTATAGGTATAAGATTTTTAGATTTCATGTAATCTAAATTGTGTACTTCGTAGTCTCCTATATCGTAACCTCCGCACTGTTTAACGTCCTCCATCCATTTGCTAGAAATTTGAGGACTACAATACATGCAAGCAAAATTACAAGTATTATTAAAACTAACTTCTACATATGTAGGTAAAAACTTTTCATCTAAAGGATTAAGTTGTATTTTTTCTAACTGGCCTTCATTCCAATCCTCACCGCTTTTGTAATGTCTATCACTTAGATGTCCTTGATTTAAGTTTTCGATATTCCAGCAGTAATTGCATTCTTCTGGCTGTTCGCCTGCTAACATTTTTTTACGCTGTTCAATTTTATAAATTGAATTATGTAATGCATGAGGATTTCTTTTTAGTTCATCTAACGGAATAAAATGTGGAGCAGGATGGTGACAACTGTGCGTATGTCCGTTATGTAGGTGCATTGTTACTTGTGTCCACTTAGCAAGACACATTGAACAACTTATATTATTAAGATTTTCTCTTGCACGTTCTGCATTAGAGTTATACGAGCTTTTTGACAAGAGTGCTCCTTTATTCTATATCAATAATTTGGTCTAATCTATTTGGATTAGTGTACACCGCTTTAAAAAATTTACTTTGAGATCCATTTAATGGCATAGTAGATATAGGAATTTCTAATTTTTCAATAAGTATATCTCCTAAGAGTTCTATTTCATTTTCTAAATTTTCTTCTGTCACAGTTTCTATTAACTCATCCCAGTGTTCGTTTAAATAATCAAAATCACGAACATTTACATAATCCCAATCTGTACACATAGTTCGCCATAAGCCTTCACGGGCACCGTATATAGCCCATAGACCATTTTCTGCATCGGCACCTACCATCAACCAAATGTAAAGACGATGTAAATTTTTCCAATGATTTTTATGAAACTCTTCTACAGTTACTTTTACACCACGATCAAGAGCCATCTTAACGCCTTCTCTAAATCCTGCTCTCCATGCTTGATGCGGAGTAGCATTGTTATATACATCTGAAAAACAACTATTTTGTTGAATGTATCTAACATCCCAGCAAAAATCTACTTGCGCATGTGCATTTTTTGGATCTGCATTTTCATGAGTACGCATGCGTAGTACAAAGTCTTTGGGCCAGCACTTGATCCCTCCGTTACCGTACATTAATCCATTAACTACATTTTTTCCTGCCCAGCTAATTACACAACTTGTTAAATCTTCGTGTTCATCAAAATCAATTTCTTGATTTAAAAAATTTTCGTCTATTATATTATCGCCGTCAATTGTAATAAAACGATCTGTCTCACTAAGTCTAGCACAGGCTTTGTGTGCGGCATCTGATCCTTTTACACCATGTACACGTTTTGCCCACGGAACTTTTGAACACAAGTCTGCATAGTTTTTTTCTGCGTTTGGTTCGTCGTATGAAAGGTATATAATATCATAATCTATCGGCTTAAATTTACTCATTTAGTCAATTACCTCATGTCCATAATTTTCAAAGTATTTTGTTGTGTAAACACTTGTTTCATATTCTGTAGGGTTCCAATTATTATCAAATGGAACATAACATTCTTTGTTATCAATTAATTCTTGTACATTTATAGTAATAGACTTATACAAAATGTTTGGATCATATTTTTCTGTCACACTAAAATATACTACATCATCAGTAGAATAACCAGACAATTTTAAAAACTTTTTAGTATACGGGTTTAACATAAATTCCCAGCGTTTTAATTTATTGTTTTGCCTAATTACTAAGTCAAATGTTTTATCTATACTATATTTGTATAGTTCTTTACCTATTAAAACTTTTGAACCATTTTTTAAATTTTCTACATTTTCTATATGTAAAAAATCTTTATCAACTGAATAAATGTCACTACTTGTTAAATTGATTACATTAATTTCGTCGTCTTTAACTTCAATTAGATTATTCCCTGAATAAAAGAAAATCTCTCCAAACTCTCTGTTATGCGCAATCTCATGTAAATCTCGCATATACAGTTTATTATAGTCTAAAAATTTTTCACCTATTTTAGTAACATCTTGAAATTTTAATATTTTATTTTCATCGTTATATAAAATTACATCTTCAAGAATAACTTCACAATTTTCCTTTTTAAAATTAGTGTTACTTTTTTGATCTTTGATAAATTTATAAATTTTTCCTTTATAGAAAACGTGTTGTCCAGTTACATGTTCTAATTCTTTATACCAAACGTCTACATGTACTCCTTCAAAAATAGGTTTATTAACTTCTAATGATACTTTATGATCTGTTGTAGACGCTGTTGTAAGTTTTACATCTTCTACAAACACTGAAGCACAATGAGAGTTAAAATCTTCATTTTCTTTGTTAGTTTCTAATAATTTATAAATGCTTCCTTTGTAATATACAAGTTGATTTTTTTGGTATGAATCTTGTTTAATCCATATATCAATAATTGCACCATCATAAATTTTATCAAAATTTGTGTGGCTGTCCTTAGATACACTAGTTCTAGTAAATTCATGTATAAAAGATCCTGCAGAATTGTAATGATCTTCGTAATTTAATTCTTTTACAACTACTTGTTTTGAAGCAAAATCATATACAACAGTAAAATCAGAGACACTTTTAGAGCCTTCTAAAATAGGTTTTACGATGTCTGATGAAACTGCAACTACTTCATATTCTGTTTCTAGTGGACGACGATTTGTAATTTTATAAATTTTGTGATCTTTTTTATCGTAAGAAACATAGCTTTCGTTTTGTTCGGCTTGTTGTACTTTTATATTTTTTAGTAATTCTTTTAGATTAGACATTTAGTAATACCTTGTAACGTTCTAATACAGGCGTTTTTTCTATAAATTCATTTTCAGTATAGTGTAGTATACCTGTTTGAAAATAGTTTCCTATTTTTATTTGACAGTTAGAATTTATATAGCAACCAACCTTATCTAACCAGCTTTTTGTAACACTATCCCAACCTTGACAATATGGCTTCATATGCACGAATGTAGGATTTTTTACAAATGGATTAGTTATTTGATCTACACAATTTAAATTAACAGCAGCAATAGCAGCACATACATCCATACTAGGAAAACTAGGTGTAGATTTTTTTACAACAGATGAATAAAATTTACCATAATCTTTTACTACTGTTTCTAATTCTTTATAAAAGTTCATTGCAAAATCGTTTTTCTTAAAATAATGAAACCCAGAAAAAAGATTTGGAAGATTATTTTCTATAAATGCTTTTCTATAATATGATGTATCAGCAATATTACCTCTATAATCATAAACATTACTAGTATAATATACATCGTAATTTTTTAAAAATGACCACCAATTATCTATGTTTTCTAACACTAGCATATCAGTGTCTAAAACTATAGTTTCTTCATAAGGAGTTGCGTGGAATAATTTCCATCTATTTTCTATCTTCCATTCTTTGTCTTCTGCATCATCACCAAATGGTATAGGAATAACTTTATCAAAAAGATCTACATATTGCTTAGGAATATCATCGTTAGTAACTAAACTAATTTTGTAATTATTATTAGCTCGCAAACTCATTGCTAGCAAACATGCTTGCATTATATAATTGCCAGACTTTGAATTTTGTGCAAGTACTAAGAAACCTTTACTCATAACCTACCTCATCTATAATTCTAGATAAACTAAACTTATTCATTACATGCATATTCATATTTTTGGTATTAATTGCATAATATTCGCCTAAATAATCTTTTTTAGCAACTAAAAACAGCATACTTTCGTCGTTCATATTCCACAATATGTCTTGATCTGTAATGTAAAGTAATTTACCAGGCATCTCTCCACAAAAGCTACCTTTGTTAAAACCATTTAATATATGCAATGCAATACTAAATGCAAAGTCGTTTCTAAATAAGTTTGATTGTATTTGGTATACTCTTCTATAATGATTCCATTCTTCTTGTATATGTTTTATTAAATCAAAAAATAATTTGTTGTCATCTGTTTTTCTAAAAAACACACAAGTTGCCCAGTAAAACTCGCAGCCGCTATCACTTATAAACTCAAATTCTTTTTGATTTCTTGTTCCGCTTAGTTCGTAAGATTTTTTATACAATAGTAAATCTTGATCGCTATCAAAACAATTTAAAAACAAATCATTATTAATTACAAAATCACTATCTAATAAAAGAGTTTCGTCATAAGGTGATAAATCATATGCAGACGATCTTGATGAATTTTTAAAAGTATCAGTCTTTGATGCAAGACCGCCGTCATAAAAGTTTCTTGAGTTTGACTTGTGTTCGTAGTCAACTTTTATAATTTTATCAAAAATATTTTTATCAAACGTTTTTTCTAAATACGCAACATTGTCTGTAATAATAGATGTAGGTAGATTTAGATATTTTTTTACTCGTTTGGCTAAAAACACTGCTTGTTTTACATAGTCAATGTTATTGTTATTTCTAGCAATTACTAATACACCTTTACTCATTTGCGTCAACTAAATTAGGCACCGATCTTTGCTTTTTTAAATTCATAAATTTGTTATAATATTCATTAGATGCTGTAAAATAAACATCTATAATATTAGAATGAAAGTCATCTAAATCTGTAATTTGAACAGGTATTCCGTTATCGTCAACTAAAACAACTTCAGTGTTATCTGTTGATAACAGAGTGTAACAAAAATTAATTAATTCTCTGGTTACTGTGAACTGAGCGCCGTTATGATAATATAAAAGATCTTGATTGTACGTTTCTTTTAATAATCTTTTTTGATTGTTAAAAGTAACCATATAGTTGCTAAAATCAAGAGCTTTTTTAAGTCTTTCGTCCATAGAGATACTCCTACTATACTTTAACTTATAGTATATAACACTTTTTTTAATTTGTCAAGGAAAGTTTGGCTTAGAAATTAGAAACTGTTGCGCCAACAGCATCTGATTCGTCATAGATAACAGTATCAATTGTCTCACCGTTTATTAAAATGCTTCCGCTAGGAATAGCTAAGAACATAGAACTACTAAGTGTACCTTGAACATATTCATCAATCACTTCACTATGAGCATCTTGGCAACTAAGTTTGATTTGAATTTTTTGCGAATTAACTTTAAGAGCATCTATTACAACTCTATTATTACTATATGACACAGCACTACCACTAGTATAAATTCTTGTATACGAACTACTTAAATCTTCGTAACCTTTTGTAGTTGTTAATCCTGTACTGTCTGTGACTTTATCAATACTTACAGCAATTTGTCCAAGTGTATTCAACAAAGTTTGCCAATTTTTTGTTTTTAGCTGTGATCCTGTATAAGCTATAGATAGTGCGCAACGTACTTGTCCGCCTGCATTAAAAAAACTATCTAAACTAGTTTCGCTACTAAAATCTACAGTAAAAATATGACTAACAGTTGTTCTCCACACTAAGCTTCTTGAGCTTGATAATTGAGTAGTACCATCTGAAAGATATAAAGGCACAATATTTGCCTGATTTGCTACATCGATATTGAATCTAGTTGTTTCTAAAGACGCTACTTTAGACTCTAGTCCTGATATGTATGCTTCTTCTACTTTGTCTGTTGATGCTAAGTTTGTAGCATAGTCTCCTACAACAAAGGGATCTATTGTAATAGACGATCCGTTTTGGTGTGCATCTATTCTTACAATGTCTTTGTATAAGTTAATATATTCGTTATCGTCAACAATATCTGTATCAGAAATTACAGGAGAACTTAATAATGTTTGACCATACCCGTAACCAGCAATGCCCCTATCTGATACTACAGTTCCTACTCCAGAATATAAGAAACTTTTACTAGAAGTTAATGATCGTTGAGCATCTGTTTGGCCGTCTGACTGGACAAATGTACTAAAACTTACAGCATAAAAGAAGTTATCTATGGTTTGTGATTGGGTGATACCGTTAGTTAAGTCATTTACCCAATATGCTACACCCAATGCCTTTGCTTTTCTAAACAATCCGTATCTAGTGCCTAGGCTTGTACTAAAAGTATCATTACTCTCGTATAAATTTAACACAAAATCTTTGTAAGCAATAACAGTTGATTTTGCAGTGCCGCTCCAGTATGTAGTTTTGTATTCATCGTACCAGCTGTCCCAGTCATAAGTCGCAGAAGTGGAGGGTCCGAGAATTTGTTCTACTTGAGAATATAAGTCATTAAATCTAGACGCATTAATAGTAACAGGCAATTTTATTTCTCCTTATTACTATTTATTTTCTATTAAGTATTCATTCATTAAGCTGGCGGTAACACTGTTACTGTATCAGAGGCTGTTAACGAACCGCCGCTTCCTGATACTGTCATTGAAATAGTATACGCACCTTGTTGTGAGAAACTAATATTAGGTGTATAGTAATTGTCGCCAGGTGTATAATCTACTACATCTGTTTCTGTAGTTGCATCTGGTTTAGTTACTGTATATTCAACTGAGTCAATGTCACCTGTTGCTTGTAGGAAGCCTCTTCCTGTAGTGCCAAATGCTACAGTTTCAAATAATCCTGCCCATTCAGGGGCTACTAACCAAGACGGACTTACAGGCTCTACAGTATTTACAACATCAAATGTTATAATTTGCTCTAACGTATCATTTGACGCATTACTAATTGATAATGTTGCTGTTTTAGTTCCGAGCCCGCCATAGTTTGTGCCGTCAAAAACAATTGCACCGGTAGTTCCACTTGGTAAATCGAGTGAGCTGTAATTAACACCAAAATCGGTTGTAATTGAAGCTGTGATTGCATTTGAAGTTGCATAAACTAGTCTTAGAGGATCGCCTATTTCAACTTCGCTTAATGGATCTGAATAGAATGCTGAAATTGTTGGTAGCGGTGCGCTAACTGGGATTTCTGTTGTTGCAGAAACGCTGCCGCCGGCGTTAGTAGCAGTAAGCGTAGCAACAAGGTTTCCTGTTCCGTCTGCTTCTTCTAGTACAATTACATTACTACTACCTGTAGCATTTGTACTATCTGTAGTTGATGCAATGCCTAGACCTGAAATAGAAACATTTATCGAATCAGCATTAGATACGTCCCATGATGTAAACACTGGATCTCCCCAATATGCAGGTGATCTGTTCCATGCAAAGCTGTTTACGACAGGTACTGCAATAGGTGCGTCTGGCGTTGTTTCATCTATACTTGTATCATTTACTGTAATACTTGCTGTAGCTTTTCCGTTATCAAGTGCTACAGTCATTGTTTGATTACCTTCTGTTAAATAGTCAGCTACAACATTGTAGTTTTTAACTGCTGTATTACTATAAACTGTAAAGTAATCAGTTAGTTCTGCAGAAATACTTCCACCTGGTGTGCCTCTATCAATAGCAACACCTGCGTCTGTTCCAGCAATAAAGTCTTTACTATTAGTTAATGACCTAGTAGCGTCTGATTCCCCTCCAGAATAATCTAAATATTCTAATGGAATTGTATTTAGGCTAGCTGCATAGAAAAAGTTATTTCTAAATGTAGCTTCTGCTTGACCTAAACTTAATATGTCGTTTACCCAATACGCAATACCTGCTGCACCTGGATTTCTAAATAATCCATATCTAGTACCTAATGATGTTGAATATTCGTTATTAGATGTATAATAAGGTAACACTATATCTTTTGTAAGCAATACTTCAGCTTTTGTAAAACCATCCCAGTATACTTGTCTAAATTCGTCATACCAATCGTCCCAGTCGTATGTGCCGTCTGCTAGATCTTCTCTTTCTATGCCACTGATTGTAAATGGTACTTGTGTGCCATTGGTAATATTTGTTGTTGTAAGCGTAAAACTAATAGTTCCGCCCTCATTAATACTCACAGAACTAGGACTTAGGACATATGTAGCTTCAGTTGGCTCTGTGCTTGTATCATTAACTGTAACCCTTGCGGTTGCTTGATTATTATCAAGTGCAATGTCAAAGAACTCTATACCTTCTGTAGCTTCGTCAGCAAGTACAGAGAACGTAGCAACTGCAACTCCTGCTCCATTTAATACAAATGTTCCAGTTAGTGAACCTGATAATAAATCGTCTGCTGTTACGCCTGAAATTGTATATGGTACGTTTGTTCCTGAAGCAACATTAAATGTACTTAATGTAACTGTAAACGGTGATCCTTCATTTACAGCAGAAACACTAGGTGTAAGTATGTACCTAGGTCCTGATCCAGGTGTAGATCCTGTTAAATCTACACTTGTAAATACACCAGGAGCAGGTACGCTTACTTCACCTGTTGCTCTATATAAACTTACTACACTTCTTAGTGTGCCATCGACATTATTATCTATAAGGTTGTCAGTTACAACATCGTTAAATTCTGCTCTAAAAGAAATTTGGGTTCCGCTAATTGCTCTAGCTTTTAATTGAAATGTATTTCCAGCATATATTCCACTGTATGATCCAGAACCAATTTTACTATACACTGTTTGGTAAGCTGTAGTTAAGTCAAAATTTCCTATAGCTGCGCCGGAACCTGAACTTGCACTAGTTCCGTTTGCATCAAAAGATATAATACCAATTTCATTTGTTAATGCTGCCCAATCTAATCCTTTTGGTGTAGAAGCATTTGTATTGGAGGGATCCAATCTTATTTGGCCACCTGTATTAAAAAAATGTCTTCTAGCATCTGCACTAAAAAATGTTACAATAAACTCGTGATATATTAATCCGTTCCATGTACTTGTTCGAGTAGATGTAGCTGCTGTTACAAGTCCTGCTTGACTAGGATCAATTGAAACCTTGTCTATTTCTACTAAACTCATTAGATCTTCAAAATCTGAAATTCCTTTCTTAGTACCGGCTGGATCAGATGATACTAAACCACTATTGTTTACAATAAAAGAAGTTTCGTCAGCAACAACGTTTTGGTTTTCTAGAAGTTCTGCAACACTTGTAACACTAGGGTGGCTAGGACCAACTTGGTGTATTCTAGCTTTAATAATATCTGCATATAAAGCATTAACATGATCTGCGTCAATAATGTCTCCAGGTAGCACTTGAGTGCTTTCTAATGTTTGACCATATCCTGTTTGACCCGATCCGTTACCTAATACTAGCTCTATTCTAGATTGCAGATTGTTAATTCGTGCTGCTGTAATTTCTGCCATGACGATCCCTTATACCTTTAGAACACATTCTACTAGTTTTTCACCCTCGTCAAAGTTGCTTTCTAATGCAATGCCAACAACTGAACCTCCATTAATTGCTGTACTTGCACAACCATTGTCGTCAACATATACAGCATCGCCTTTTGCAACTGGTCCAATTACTCTTACAGGCAATCGTCCTTTTAGACCAATGTATTGTCCTTCTGCATCACTATTCATCATTACAGCAGGATCTGTTGATACAACACCAATTGCTATACACCCTCTATTTGCAGCTTCAACTTCATGATCATCGTGTTTGCATACACAAACAACTGTGCCAGGAACAAGTTCTTCGCTTGTGCTATATTTTTCTGCTAAGTCTGCATATCTTGCTTGTGTAGCAGTACCTTGGAACAATGTTGCACTTAGGTTACCTGTAGCATCTCTTACTGCAACAGTATTATTTGATGTTGCAACTGAAGCAGTTCTATAATTTCCCGAACCATCATTAAGTGTTGCAGCTTTAGATGCTATGCCTACAAAGTTAGTAGCATAAACATCATTCCATACAAGTGATGCACTACCTAAATCAAATGTATTGTTTGTTGCAGGATTAAATCCTGCACTTGTAAATGTAGCTACATGTGTTTCTTGTCCAGTGCCATTTGTTGCTTTAAATTTTATTTTACTGTTTAATCCAGTAATGTTAGAAATAACACCTTCTGTGCCGTTTTCAACTTTAATTCTTAAATCTTGGCTATCACCAATTTGTACACCTGCATCTGGGAATGTTACAACTGTATTAAAATTTGGATTTGTTGTTTTAACAAACTGATCTGCAGAAAATCCTTCTAGTTTATCTGAGTTAGATGCAGTGCCTTGGAACCTGTGTGCATCTGATGTTACACCTGAGGACGAATTGATAAGTGTTATACCTTTAGTAATTACATTAAATGCATCAAGATTTTTAAGGGCTGTTTCACTTGCTGCTAATGTAAACGTACTACTACTAATAATCATTACAACGTTATCATTAATTGTACCAGTAATTATACTTCTTGTTGCGCCACCGTCATCAAGTACTTCTCTACTTTGCATTTGGGTTACGCCTTCGCCTGCATTCTGTGGGCCAATTAATATAAATGCTGTTCCATTATAAACATACAATTGATCATTGGCATTATCCCACCAAAAATCACCTTCAGCAAGTCCTGCAGGTTCGTCTGCACCTATTTCGGCACCACCAGTAGTTCTCCACTGTGTACCATCATAAAATTTAAGTTTACTGTTGCCACTATCAAACCAAACTTGTCCGCTAATTGGTCTTGCTGGTTGATTTGCTCCACTAAAATTTTCTAGCAAAAACAGGAAGTTTTCATTCTGGATTTCTCCATAACCTGCATAGTTTTTACCTATAAACTTAAGATCAGTAGTTTGATCTACTGTTCCGTCCTCTACTGTAGTAAGTAGTGTATTATTGTATCTATCAATTTGATATGCCATTGTGTCAAGCCCCTAAGTATTATACTTATTTATTCAATTATGGATATGCAGTGTCACTTACAAAATTCCATGCTGATCCGTCCGATTGGAAGGTTAAAAGTTGTCTAGTTGGTGTTAGTACAGCACTACCAGATGCTGTTGTATTAGCAACAATGTCTTGTATAACTGCGCCGGTTCCGCCGCCAGCTAAGTCGACATCTATATACGATTTTTGTAGAACCCCTGTATTATTGTCTGCAACAGATACATTAATACCACTAACTGTGGCGCCTGCATAAGACGTTGCGTGTATTCTTGCCGGTTTGCCTGCATTTTCTGGTGCAGCAGGATACAAATCATCTAAATAGTCTGATAAACTTGTATATAAAGTAGCACCAGATCCTAGTCCAGTAATATCCATAGAAAACACAATAGGTTCTGTAGCAACTACATTGTCAACATAATACTTTGTAGCAGCATCTTGATTTTCTGTAGGATCTGCTATCCCTGTAATTTTTTGACTATCGGTTACATGTATGTCTCCAAAACCTGTAATCGATATGCCTCTGCCATCGCCGTCTACTGCATTTGATGCAATATTTAAAGTAGTAGCACTTTGAATAGTATTACCATCTATTCCTATACTATCTACATTTAGATATTGTAGGGTTCCTACTCTTACTAAACCAGTAGCATAAATTATACTCGAACCTAATCTATCATTTAATACTTTATCTACTCCAGCAATTTTATAAGTTGAAGTTGTTGTAGTTAAATCTATATTAGAACCTGAAGTCCATGCATTAGCAGTATTTTTCCAAACAAAAGTTTTATTTCCAGAACTAGATAATAGTGTTAGGCCGCCACCGTCTACAACAGTATTATCACCATAACTACCACCATTAACATGTGCTAGCTCTATATTTTTGTCTTCAACTAACAATGTAGCAGTTTCAACTGTTGTAGTATCACCTTCAACAACAAGATCTCCAGTTACTCGTAAATCTCCGTTTATATCAAACGTATATTCAGGCGTATTAGTAAAAATACCAATTTTTTCTTCAGATGCATCAATATACAATGCATCGATAATTACTGCTCCAGACGGTGTAGTTCTAACTCTTAAACTAATATCATTATCTAGAAGTTGATTTTCAAAGTAAAAACGTGGGCCTACAACTTTTTGAACATGGTTTTGCGACAGACCAATTGTTATACCACCTGAATTTTGTACTGTTAATGTACCTACTGTAACACCGTTAGCATCAGAAGGTAAAAATTGGTCAGCTGTTCTAGTTATTCCTGAGCCTGTTATAAGAGCATTTGCTCCGCTTGCTGTTCCGTAAAACTTAAAGTTTGTTGTATCTATGACATTTATGCCTTCGTATATGATGCCATTAGGATTATCATCTGTTACTAAACCTAAAATTCTTTGGCTATACACTGGTGTAAATGTAAGTCCACTCATTACTGCTACTAGTTCGCCACCAATATATAAATTAGCAAGAGTTCTTGATCTAGATTGAGTATCAAGTATGCTTTCTATTTGAAATCCACTTAATCCTTGTGAGTCTGCATACTGAGGTCCTACTAATAGAAGATCATTTCCGTCAAAAGCATAAAGTTGATTTTTTAAGTTATCAATCCATAAATCGCCTGCAACCATTTGCGGACGAGTATCTTGTACATAAGGTCCACCACTAGCTTTCCATGTTGTTCCATCATAGATTTTTAATCTTTGATCTGCTGTGTCATACCATAATTGACCAACTAATGGATTACTAGGGGCAGCAGTATTTGAAAAATTCTCTAAAAGTTTAATAAAATTTTCGTTAAAGTATTCGCCGTAACCTGTATAATTTCGTCCTACTAACACAAGGTTAGTAGATGAGTTATCTATTTGACCATCTATTAATTCTGTTAGTAATGTTCCATCTGTTTTGTTTAATTGATAACTCATTTATTATTGCCCCGTATAAATTATGTAGTTAACAGCTAGATATGGGTTCATTGTATCTAGAGGTTGTGCAAGATCGCCAGTAGTTTTAACTCCTCCGCTTGCCGGATATGCTTGAGTACCGCCTGTGCCAGGATCAATTGTAAATGGTATTGCTTCTTCGTCAGTTGGTTCACCAGATCCAACCCTTAGACCGTAGTATTGAGCTCCTGTCGGTGCTTCCATATCGTGTTCGTGTTCAGGAAGGTTTTCTACATTAATATTTTTAGTTTCACTACCTGCGTTACCGCCTATTGCATCCGCTGCAATATCAGTAACACGATTTGCACTCGGTCCTCCCATATTATCGAGACCTAATGCAAATCTACCTCTAAGATCAGGTAGTGCAAAAGTATTTACGCCAGCGTCTGATAACAAAGAAGCATCCTTAAAATTAAATCCTATTGCATTATACAATTCTGTATAGTCTGATTTTTGAACTTCGCTGCCATCACAAAATAACCATCCCTGTGGCGCTTCTTCTCCGCCAAACGGCATAATTGCGCCTGCTGGTACTAACGGAATCGTTTTGAGGAAATTTCTTTTTGATATCCTATAAACTCCCGTTTCGCCTGTTTTAACATTTAATAATAATTCGTCTGCGTTACCTGCATCAAAGGTAACATCTTTATTAGCAATAAAACTATTTGCAATTTGTATATTGAAACTTTTGGTTGTGCCGCCCGTTTGACCGTCAAACTCAAAACTATTGTTTTCAACATCGCCTGTCACAGTAAAAGTCGTAGCACTTGCTAATCTGTCTGCAGAACCTGCTCTACCTGTAACCGTACCACTAACATTACCTTGAACATTACCTATAAATGTATTTGCAAATACTTGATTATATTTGTTATTAGTAGTACCTATGTTTCTTACACCAGATGAGTCAGGAGTAACATTACCGCTTACTAAGATGCCTCCAATATCAACATTTCCGCCAACATTTAGATCTAACGCAATGCCTGCACCACCGGATGTAATTATAGCGCCACTATTAATACTTGTGCTATTTGTTGTGTTTGCAACATTTAAAACACCTGTATCTGGGCTACCTTCTCTTGGCGAAATTTTTAAATTTCCTTTTACATCTAATTCTACTTCTGGTGCAGTTGTATTAACTCCTACAAATCCTTCAGAATCTAATCTCATTACAGTTGGCAGTGCAGATGATGTTTTTAATCTAAAATCTATGCTAGAACCTACAATGTTTTGTTGCATCACTACAGCTTCATTTTCTACCCCTAATTTAAACTGGTTACCTGTTCCAACTGTAAGTCCTTCGTTGTTTTTAATTAAAATAGGAAAATTAGTTTGACTGTTAGCATTTGCTCTTAAAAAGTTTATAGCAGGTACTACTTCGTCTCCAATTACTAAGGCTTCTGCTTTTTCAGACACTCCATAATATTTTAAGGTATCTGCTACCAGTGGTATACTAGTAATATTCATACCTGCTTTGATACCTTGTCTAAAACCAGGGATAACAGTTTTAGGAGTAAAAGCAGTGTCTGCTATAATTATAGCAGGATTATTTTTTATTTTAATTGTTAATACTGTGTAAACAGAATCATTTGATCCAGTAATATTTTCGGATACAGCTCCAGTTAATAAACCGTCACTAAATTCAGGCCCAACTAACACCCATCCTGTTCCAGTAAAAAGATATAATTGCTGACTATCTGTGTTTACCCATAAATCACCAGCAGTGCTATTGCTAACTTCGGGTTGCGAAGAAGATTTTTTTAATCCTCCACTAGCAGTCCACGTAGTTCCGTCATAAACCTTTAATTGATTTACTCCGTCACTTGTATCGTACCATAATTGTCCTTCTACAGGTCTTTCTGGCGCATCACTATTTGCAAAATTTTCTAATAAGTGTAAAAAGTTTTCTGCTACTGCTTGGCCATAGGATGTTACACCACGTCCTGCAAAAGTTAAACTGGTCTCAGTATTGAGCGTAGCGTCTTCAACTATTATTGTTCCTTTGTTTACACTGTCTGTATAACTAATTTGATATGCCATTTTTTATTATCCTGTCAAACTTTGTACTCGTACTGTATAATCTATTTGTATTAAACGGTTGAGTGATTTTTGAACAGGATGGAAAATAACATGTGTTAATAATCTACCAGTTCCTGTTGGACTATAACTCCTTAACCCTAATTCATCAAAAACATAAACATCATTTGTATTAGAAGCAGTGTCAAATGCTTGTTGTCCTTCTGGCTCTCCATAATCAAGTAAACAACTTACTAATATATCTGTGTAATTAGTACCACTTAGGTGTCTTGTTTCAATTTTATTACGTGTAGGATCAGTGTTGTTTACACTACTGTCATCTACAATTTTTGTATATGTTTGATTATAAAGACTTGCATTTGTACCTGTAGAATTTGGAGTAAGGTATGTGATAATACCTGTTGGATCAATATTTGTTCCGCCATTGCCGAAACTCATTTCATACACAAATCCTTCTCCTGCATTTGCAAGACTTTCGGCAAGTGCAATGCTCATATTTTCGTAATGGATTGCATTTCTTTTGTTTATAAAAACTTCTTGTGAAGTAGGGTCAAATATTTTTATATGACCTTGTACTAATATTCCATGATTATCTTGCATTATACTATCCAAATTATCCTATACTGTATTTATTCAGGATGCTCATATGTTCCAGCACGTAAGAATCTTGCAATGGAATTTTGAGCATCACCTAATGTTTCTTCTTCTTTAGTCCAAGATTGACCTTGTTTTTTGATTATAGTTATACGAGAATTTTCAGTAGGTGTGTTTAATAATGTGATACTATTATTATCAACATCTACGCTAAACTCGGCTTCAATAGTTATATCTCCATTTGGACTATCAATATCAATTGTTGGGTCAAAAACAGATATACTGTTTTTTCTTAGACGCTTTCCTGCTGCAAATACTTCAATTTCATTAATACTTTCGATATTATAACCAATATTAAATGTACTAACAATGCCATCTGCTGTAATGTTTGCAACAAGGTTTTGATCTTTATATGGTACAGTTTTTTCTATGTTTTGATTATATACTTTTGTTCCTAAATTATGAACAGTTGGAACTCCTGTACCTAATGTTCCTCTTCTAATTTGACGTAAAGTATTATCTTCTTTAACAAAGTATTCTATACGTTCTCCGTTAATAAAGATAATTCCTGGCATATTTTTACCTTTGTCTGGTACTGGTAGATCTATCCCATTATCAACTTCTATTCTTAGATCATAATAGTTTAATGGCTGAGCTAGTTTTGCAGTACTTGCATCTAAACGCTTAAAGTGCGTTCTATTTAGTATGTCTTTAAATTGTCTATAGCTAAATCCATCTTGTGATATTTCAGCAGCAAAATGTATAACTTCTATTACATCGTTTGCAGCAGGTACTTCAACTAGTTGAATTTTTGTTCTATTATCTGTTACATAATAGTCTACACTAGGAATTAAAAGCTCGCTATTCTTTGTAATCCAAACATACTGTGCATCTAACGCAGGTTTTCTTAGTAAGATTTCTCCAGCAGTAAGTCTATTATAAGTGTTTGTTTCTTCGTCATTGATTAAAGTTTCTCTTTTAACAACATCGTATTGTATTTTTTCAATATCTTTTAGGTTATGATTACTAAATTGGTAAACATAAACTTTTGAATTGACGCCTGGTAAATCTTTTAATATTACTTCATTGCCACTTATAGAATATTCACTTTCAGAAATATTATATATTTCTATATTATCGCCTGGTAGGCCATATTCATCACCTAATATTACAGAACTATTTGCAATATCTAAACGCCACTGTTCAGGAGTAAATATTTCTTCTCCATTTAAAAATACCTTCAATCCTTCTGCAGATAACGATCCTGCAGGCTGTTGGAATAGTTCAAGTTGATATTCTCTTTGATTAGATTCTGGTATAGTAAAGTTACGACTGTATCCACTATTTAGAATATTTTGATCAACTCTAACAATTATGTTGTGTTCTGTTGGTAACGAGTAAAATGGAGCACTACTTAATGCATAAGTTTGTGTAATTCCGTTTGCTGTAAATTCATCTGTTAAAACTTGGCTAAAATCAACAGTTTCGTTATTAGAGAATATAGTATAATTTATAATCTGTCCTTGTGTAGCAGCGTTTTCTAATCTAAATGCAGTTCTATTATCACCTGCAACTTCTGTGGAATAGTCAAATACTGTTATATTTTGTAATTCTCCGTTTACAGTAACGCTTAATGATAATGAATCATCCCAAGTATAGTCGATAACAAAATCATATTGTTCTGTTTCTTCAACTGTAATTTCATCACTATACATTACTGATGTACTTGTACTTTGTTCTTGCAATATTATTGATAATTGCTTATTTGATTCTACTTCTAAAGATAGTTGTTTATTAGGCCAATCAATAGTATATTGATCTTTGCTTAAAACATTTCCGTCATATTTTACTAAAATGCTATCTTTAGAGCCGGGTAGTAAACCAAAATTGTAAGTAAATGTTCCAGTGATATCTGTTTCAATATTATTACAAATTATTAACCCTTGATTTCCAGATTCTTTTGTATACACTTTAATGTCTAATGTATCAAACATTGATCCAGGAACTAACTCTTCAGTTTTTGCACGAGATGTTGATACAAACAAATCACCGTCTGTAATAATTTCTTCAGCGTTTATTCCTGCTGCTGTAGTATATGCTAAATCTCCACCTTCAAGTGCTGTGTCGTAACTTGCAAGATCTGGTGTTATGCTACCGTCACTTGTAATTTTTCTTACAATAAAGATGTCGCCGTCATTTAGGTTAATGCCTAAATTGCTTGTTTCAATAATAGTAGTTGTACCATCACCTGTAATACTGTTAACAATAGCATATGCGTTTGTTTGATCTTCTGTTCCGTAATTAGGATCGTCTATTCTTACACCATTCTTATAAAGATTGTAGACTATACCTTCTTCTAACGGTGCTCTAAGTTCTACAGCAATAGTAGATCCGTCAGATACAAAAACTTCATCTTCAAAAGTGTTTTCATAAACGTCCCATGCATCAGTAAACCATGGCTGACTATCCCATCCGCTTGGACCTCCAAAATCAAAACTCTTTACTTCTACTCCGCCATAGTCAATACCCGTCATTAACTGATTAAGCTCTTTGCCAAACATGTTATCAGTCGGATTGTATGCAAATTTAATTCTGTCAGCTGCTTCTAAAAATTCTAAAGGCTTGTAGTATTCAATTCTAATAACACTATTACCTGTAGGAGCATTATTAAATGTTAATCTTCCTTTATTTTTTGTATATTGATCAATTATTTCTCTGTTAGAAACTTGATAAGTGCTTTTTAACATTTCTTGATCGTCTACAAAAACTTTAATCTTATTCTTACGAACATCAATAGGCCATTTTAAATCAAAAATTGTATCAACACCGGATGCAGTAAATGTTTCTGATACTGCTAAATCTTCAATAAAGTATTCTCCCGAAACTCTATCAAATTTTACTTTAATACTAGGAGTTCTTACAAGACTTTTTCCTAATATAGCAAATGCTGTTGCTGGTGTACCATCTTCAGTTTGTGCACCTTCAAGTGTAATTTTAGGAGGAGTAATAAATCTTCCGCCAGGATTACGAACTTTAATAGCAGTAACTTTTCCATATCCAATAAAGGCTTCAGCAGTTGCACCTGAATTACTAGAATCTTCTATTATAACTTTGGGTGGGAATATATAACCTGAACCTGGATTTTTTATTTTGATTTCTGAAAGTTCTGCTCCAAGATTGTCAGCAAAATATTTTCTAGGATATTCTTGTAAAATATTATCAACTTGCAGCAATGCACCATCAAAAACGGTTGTTTTGATTGTTTCAATTTGATTTGTAGTAGTATTATAAAACGGCGCTGCATCAAAATCTGTTACAACAGAATTTGTTGGATCAGTTTTATCATAAGATGCAACAAATTCTCTTATATTTGTCTTATAAGGTTTTACTTCTTTAACATAATTTTCAAAGTACTCTAAGCTGTCTTTCTTAAATGTTGCAGGTTGATCTAACTCACCTAATTTATGATTAATTTTTATAAAACTAGTTTTAAATGCCCAATCAAGTAGTGGTTGTTCTGCTACAACGTATCTTAAACTACTTAAAAATAATTGGTTGTATTCAACTGCTAGTTCATTTATAAAAATATCATCTCTTAGTGCTTCAAAAATAATTCTTAATTCTTTTGCCGGATTTGTGTCGTAAAGAGTGCTATCAAAACTTCTATTATCATATCCTACTGTTGACTGTTGTATATTATAAAGATTAGAAGTGAATTGAATAGTACCGTTTTCACGACCAATAGTTTCATAATCTACAGTATAATCTTCATTATCAGTAGTGCCTATTCTCTTAAGTAATAACCAGCCTGAACTTCCAATTGATTTAATTTTTATTATAGAATTAAATTCTGGTTCTAATTCTTGTAATTCATAACTTTCATCAATTTCATAATTTATTTTTGTAAACTGATTATATCCTGGTGCATACCAATCTATATAATTCCAATATTTTGGAACATCATAACCTTGGGTAGATGTTCTAAACCATGTTTTGTCAATTTCATTATATCCGTAAATGCTCCAAAGATTCTTTGCAGTAGAATCTGCATTTACTAACACACTGAATCTTCTTACACTTATTGTTGTTTGATTTGTATAATTTTTTCCTGTGTTAGTAACTTCTGCAGATATTACACTTCCTAAGTTATTAATTTGTAATTTTATTTCTGCATCAACGCCAGATCCATTTATATTAATAGTTGGAACTGTTTTATAGCCTCTGCCTGGAGATTCTATTTCAACTCTAACAAGCTCACCATTAGATATAATAGGTATTAATTTAGCAGGGCTTAAATTGTTTGTGCTTACATATTGCAATTCTTCTACAGTGTCTACAGAAAGATCATACTTAGAAGATATTAATGTAGGAGCAAGATCGGTTTCAAACAATCGAGCTGTGTTATAATCATCTACTATTAATAAATCTTTAAATATTATATTAATTCGTTCTATTGTTTGTTTTAGAGCTTCTATTCTATTAACAAACATAGACTGTCTAGGCATATTTAAAATGCCATACTTCTGAGTTTCTGGTAATTTAATATCGGGTACAGGTCTATTATTAGTATCAAATCCTATTAAACTGTCAAACCACTTTCTTTCAATGTCTACATCTAATTTAGAATTTGCATCGCCGTCGGCGATTAATTTGAATTCTTTATGAAGATTAGAATCCTTTGTAGCTTGCGGTTTATATTTAATATTCAATACTAAATCGTCACCACTTAAAATATTTTCAAAATTATTTAGAACTATTCTGTCTGCACCTAAAAACGAAATATACCTATAACCATTTTCTCTTGGTCTTTCAATTAAATTTACTATTTCAAAAATACTTAAATTTCTATTTTCTATATCAGGAACTGTTCTTTTAGATTCTACCCAATAGTAATATTTTGTTGAAAAGATTTGAGACACTTCATCATAAATTAATTTTGTACTGTATTTTGTATCTCCGTATAAAGACTGTCCGCTAATTCCTAGTTTAATGCCTTCTTCTGTGTCAGCAAGATTACTCCATTGGCTTGGAAGATAATCGCTTTCTATCCACTCGTATACATTAATACTAGCACCTTCCGTTAATACTGACCAATTATTTTTTTGTTCAAAAATATTACCTTGATAAGGATACTTAAATCTAGCAGTGCTAATATTCCACCAAACTTGTCCTACATGTTCATCAAACCATGTTTGATTTGGATCGTATTCTCTATCTGATGTTGTGCCAACATTATAAAATGCTGGATCGGTTTGAGTTTTAAACGTTATTTCTTGTTCTGCCGGACCTGCAATTTTACCTTGTATTGGATCAATATAATCAATATAACTTACTATCCTATTAGTAGTTTTGTTATAAACAAATGCTCCTTCAATCAAATCTAAATTTACAGGGTTGACAATTTCTTTATATAGATTCCATGCTAATTTTGTTTTTGGTTTTCTATAATCTACAAACATGCCTTTAGAGTCGTTACTGTTATAGAACGGCATACCGACATATACGTGATTGTCTTTTGCAAGTAATCGTTTGCCAAATTCTACTGTTGCATTATCAAATCTAAATTTTTCACTGTAGGTATAAGAATTATTTAAATTTTCGTATACGTATATTACACCAGAGTCAATTTTAATATTTCTAAATGCAGTAAACTCTAGATCAAAAGTTGTAGATTGGTTATCAAATGTAGTAGGTATAGTTTGATCACCATTTAAACTTGTTACTGCTAAGTTTTCATTAGTAAATGCAATTTGATAACCAAAATTTTCTGCTACTTCATCTGCAGGACTATAAATTGTTTGACTTAATTCAAATTCTCCGTTTACTTGTGTATAAATTAAAACTGCACCTTGACCATATTTTCGAGAATCATCTGAAGGGACACTAACGGCAATTTGTCTACCGTCTGGTTTAATTACTACACTTTGCGCCCAGTTTGTTCTATCAATATACAAATCAGGTGTTGCATCTAAATTTTGTGTTCTAGAACCAGTTTCTGAAGTTACTATATTTCCTTCGCTATCTGTGTATATCCATCCGTCTCCATCTTTTAAAAATTTATCTAAGTCATGATCTTTTAAATCATAGCCACTTATTGGAGCAGATATTGTTTGGTATAATTTATATTTGTTGTTTTCTTTTCTATAAATTGCTAATCGTTTGTTACTTGTACTATCAGTCGATTCTAGTTTTACAGTAACAACTAAAACTTCTCCGTTTTTACTTACATCAAAATTTTCACTAAATTCAATAATGTTTGTAGCAGGATCAAACACATCTTCGTTAAAGAATGCATTGTTAGTAAGATTTGGCAAATAACCTAAATAATCAAAATTATTATCAGTTACTTCCCAATAAGTGTCACTAAATTCTGTTCCTGTTGCGATATTTGTTTTTGCAACATAAAAACTATTATCTTTAAGAACTATTGAATTTATTTCATAAGGGAAAGAATTGTCCCACTCCCCTCTATAATTGTCATCAACACCGTATCTCCAACTAATATTTGTCCAAACTATAGGATCAAGAATATTCAATTGCGAACTATCGTCTGTGTCTTTATTTGCTCTATAATATTTGTCTTTGTAAATTACTACATCACCTTCATTATAAGATGTAGCTTGATAATCCTTTTTAAATACATCTGTAGTTTCTGGACCAGTTACAAAAATTTCAATACTGCCAGGATCTGAACGTGTAGTAGGATCTAAGTCGCCTTTACTACCAACAAGTAATACATAGGTATTTCCTTGTTTTCTAATTTTAACTTCGTCGCCAAATTGTCTATTGGCAAACTTATATTGACTTGTGAGCATATAATCAAACTCATAAACAGCATTAGGTTGTCTCCTATAAATTACAACCGCGCCTTCATTGTCTAATCCACTCGATGTTCCTCTTTCGTCAGCAGGTATGTTATAAACTTGAGTCCAATTTTTATTTAAATTATAAGGTGGACTTGCTGGAATTGAAATGCCGCCTTCGATTGTTTCATCATAGAAGTAATATTCTCCATCAAATATTTCAGGAGTAGATACTACATCAAATGGCGTATCTTTTTGGAAAACTAATAAATCTCCTACTAGATTAGTACCTAAAACAATATCGTTATTTGGATCATCAATTGTACCCATTACACGATCAACATCACCGGGGCCTCGAGCATCTTCATTCGCTTTTCTGCGAACCTGGAATCTACCAATATTATTCAGCTGATTCCAACTTCCGCTTAAAACTTTTAAATAAACTCTTACAGAATTAAATTGCTTTTTATAAAAAACAACTTCTGCTGTACTTGTACTAGTACTAGTAAGAGCTAAACCTCCTGAACCGTCTCTAGGAATTTGTACATCTTCAATAATATCTCCTACAACTGGCTCATACGGATTTCCTAAAAAGTCAAATTCTGTAAATTCAAAGTCAATATATCCGTCCCAGATATCATAAATTTGCTGAGACCCATTCATTTGATCAAGTTCAAATCCAGTAGATTCTAGATTTATTCCAGTATTTTCTGAGTCAAAAAATGTAAATTGTAGAGTTTTATTATCAGCACTACCTTGAGAATCAAATGCACTTATACTGGTTAAATAATCTTGGAAAGATTTACCAACTCTAACAACCCATAAGTTACTTAATTCTGGGCCGCTGTCACCATCATAACTTAAATTAGAAATATAACTTACACGATTTTTTTCTAATACAAATTCACCTATATTACCAACTGTATCCTGAATGTTATAATACACAAATGGCCTGTCTGCATCGTCATTTTCTGCAGGACGTACATCTGCATAAACTAAACCTCGGCCTATATCTAAATACCTGCCATTATTAGCATACTCGAATCCAGTTTCTATATACCAAAAACCGCCAATATCTGGTGATGTTGAATATGTTGATTCTTGTGTATAAAATCCTATAAAGTTTCCAGTACTTTGTACAAAAATTTCATCAGTAACATTAAAAATACCGTTGATATTTTTTAGATACAGTACTGCAGAATCTCTATAACTAGCAACATAAAATACTTCACCTGAGCCAGTATCACTTTCGATTGTATCGCCTACCTCAGGCAAACTTACAAAAGTATCAATATAAACAATTGCATCAATTTTTTCAACAATTTCGTGTTCTTGTGTAATAAATTCTTTTGTAATTTCTGGTATTTGATCGTCAAATGGCAAATAGTTATCTAGTGTTGGATATGCATAACTACGCTGGTTCCAAGATAAATTAACTTTATCTCCAGAAGCACCGTCTATTCTACCTTTAGTTGCAAGATACATATCTAATGGAGCTCTTACTAGTAAATGATCAATACCATTTGTAGGTAACCCAAATTTACCTGCAACTAACAATTGCAAACTTGTACTATCAGATGTATCAGAAGAAACAAGATTAATATAACTATCAAACGTACTAAATGTTTGTGTACCTACTTCAGGATTAACTGTAGTATTAGCTTTCCAAAAACTTTCTCTAAACTTAACAATATCATGTTTACTATACTCTACAGTAGGATCAAAATTTCCTAAAAATTTTGTTTTTATTCCTGACATGTTTGGTATGCCAATAGCAAGATATTCACCGTCTTCACTTACATCTATGCTTGATCCAAAGTTTTCAAAAGAGTCTTGGTAACTATTTTTTGTTTCTGTAAAATCAATTACCTGTTGTAAAATTAAATTAGCATTTTCTTTTGATCTTCTATATACATAAATTTTACCTGTTTCATCGCCAGAAGCAGAAACAAACAAATTATTATTATCATCAGTTACAGTCATTACGCCTGTAAAATTTTGAATAGTACTATCCCAATCAGAAGGATTATTATATGTTTCTAAATATGAATAAACACTGTTGTTTTTTAAAACTGCCCAATTATTAGTGTTGTCATAATTGTCTATCCAGACTTTTTGCTCATTGTATAATTTTTCATTAACAATATCATTTAAATTAGTAGTATCATCAAGACGTACTTCTCTGAGTTTAGAAACTGCAAATGATTGTTCTAAGAAACCTGAAATATCATTTTCTATCGGAACTTTTATTTTTGCAATATTTAAATTAATATCTACAATTTTATAAAACCCATTAAGTTCGAATTCTTGTGCTCCGCGAATTGCAATTAAATCGCCAATAGACAGCGTATTATCTAGCCATTTGTCCATAGACAATTCATAAATTAATTCGCCGGCATCATTTAAAGTATTTGCTTCTGTAAGTTCTGTTACGTTTAAATTTGTGTCAATATGCTGATAAACAGTCCAGTTTTCATTTTCTTGATTTGTGAGATGTAAATAGCCGCCTAGTCTAAATACATTAACATTACCTAAAGCTAAATCATCTATAGTGTAAGATTCAAAATCTATATCGTCTTCGCTAACATATCCAGAAGATTTTATGTATTCTTTACTTTGAGACAATACTGGAAAAACTGAACTAGTATATTCCTGTGGACGATCTAACAAATCTGAAGGTAACACTCTAAAGATATTATCAAATTGCTCTGCAGGAAGATTATCTACAAATTCTACAGGCTGCGGACTAGATATCATTTTCTTTTCTTCGAGGTTTAACTCAATTTGTTGAATACTTTCTGAAGAACCGTATATACCTGATCGTATAGCCCATTCTTCAAAATATTCTAAACTTTCCTCGCCAGACGCAGTTAAAGGAGCAAACAATTTTGAAAGACTGTTTTTTGTACCTTTTTCTTGGATATAGCCTTTATAGAACTTTAGTTGACTTACATCGTCGACTATTAAATTACTTAGGTAATCTCTTTTTTGGAAGCCAATTAATCTAGATGCTAAATTGTGCAAAGATTGATCAAAACTAGAAGTATTTGTATCGTAAAAATCGTTAAATTGATTTATTCTATAATCAAAATTTGTTAATAAATCCGGTACTGGTTTTTCATTTAGTTTGTACCATTGATTATAATCTACACTTGTTGATCCCTGTATATTTTCTTTAGCAACATAATAATATTCTTTAAATTTTATAAGATCACCAATTTTGTAATCTTTATAATTTTCAAAATCTTTAACTATAGCATTATCATACAAAAATCCTGGGATATTTAAGCCGCCATTCCAGTCTTCTGATCTATAACCATTAACTTTAATTCTTTGTTGTCTATAACCAGAAGCTGGGTGATAAATTACATCATTAAATATTGTTGTGTTAGATAGAACAACAACATGTTCTTTTTGTACAATAGGTAAAGATGCTCCATATAATCCAAAGTCTGTATCTTTTATTTCTAATCCAAAACTATTATCTTCTCTTACTACACTGTTAAAGTTTCTATCAAGTGTTTGACCATTACTTGAAACAATACTAGTATTATAAAAAGAATCAAATACATCATCTACAACTGAATAATTTGATTTAAAGAATAGTTTATTTGCAGCAGGACTTAAACTAATAATTGTTCCATTAGCCCATCCTTGTGTAGTCCAGAACATAAATTCTTTTGTTACAGATACCCAATCATTTACTGTTTCGTCAGTTACGTCATCAAAAACAAATCCTTGAGTAGTTAAATAGTTTCCGTAACCAGTAAGAAAATCTACTACTTCTTGAATACTTGTAAGTATAGATCCGTATGGTAATTTTTCTACTTTATTGTTGTTAAAGTTTTTGTAAAACTCAGCTGTTCTACCTCCAATTGAAGGTAATGCAGGTAATTTAGCTAGGAAATCTGTTTCAAATATTCCTCCGCTTGTAAAATCTTGTGTTGCTCTATAATAAGTGTTTAGATGAAAAACTACCTGTCCCTTTTTGTATGGAGTTTGTTCGCTCCATTCTGAAAATTGTTCACTTATTCCGCCAACCGATAAAATATAACTTGTCGATCCTACTAAAGGTTTATAGTATTGAAAAAATGGTATTTTTGGATTATAACCCGTCACCTTAAATCCTGCAGGTGTTTTTTCAATAACTACACCACTATATACAAAGTTGTCTATAGGAGAACTTACATTATAAACTAAATTATAATTTTCTTGTGGTACAAAAATGCCTGTGGATCCTTTGTCCTGATTAGGAGACTTGCTTTCAAGAATAAGATTTAATTTTTGTTTATCACTAAATCCTCCTAATCTAAATGATAAATTTGTTTCTAATGCAGTAACTTCATTTTGATAATCGCTATATACTGTTAATATATCACTTGCTAAAAGATTGTAAATGTAATTTACAAGTCCACAAGTTGTATTTCTAATATTATCTGCATATGTATTTGGAAATACAATGTCTTTATTTCTAAAGAATGTGCCTGAATCTTTATATGTGTTTTGCCCTGCAAGGTTCTTTGTAAATCTTGATAAATCAAATCCTTTTGCTATTGTCTCTGCTGGATTAATTAGTAGCATAGACTTTAATAATGCAAAAGGATAATCGGAACTTTTCCTCCAAGCAGTTTCTATTGGAGAATAATCGCCAAATGCATAAGATTTAGAAGCATATCTTTGAACAAATCCTTTAACATAATTTATGTTTACTGGCGGTAATAGTTTACCTGTTTGATCTACTGGTATAAAAGATCTTAGATTTGGACGTTTGAATCTTTCGTCAATTCTACTATTATTAGGATCTGCTATTCTGCCATTTTCTAAATCTTCCCATAGTACTAGGTTGTTACTTGTATATGGTGCAGGACCGTAAACATCGTTCCACCATGTAGGTTTATTTCTAAATCCTAACATTTCCCACGGATTTGTGTGAGGACGATCTGTATCAAATGCTTGATTATAAATCCCTCTCCAGAAACCTGGCAAAGCTTTGCCATCTGGATTATTAGATTCACTATAATTAAATGTAAACCCATTATTTCTATCATAAAATGAGTTTGAAGAATAATCTGCTGCAATGTTGGCTTGCCATCTAGTAAAATCTGTCAACAATAAGTTATTTTGTTTTTCTAAAGTATTTTGATATCCTCTAAAATCGCCACCTGTAAAATTAAAAATATCAAACTCATTGTCGTCATATGAAATTTTAATATTACTAAAAATTCTTTTCTCAAATTCAATAATTAAACTGTCTCTAAAATCTTTGTAACATGCAACTTGACTTCCGTCATGTCCTCTAATAAATGCAACACCGATTGGGTATTCATCATAATCTTCTGGATTAGAATCTTTAGAGTAGTTAGCATTAGTTTCAGGCAAATAAAATTTTGTATTTAATCCCTTAAACCACACTGCCTGAGAAGCACCATTTCCTCCATTGTTACTGTCTGCTGTTTCAGCAGCATTTTTTGATGTATATACTGGATAGGTCCATCCGAACGAATTTTTTAATTGGCCTACTTCTACTTCTCCGTATATTTTAAAAGGACCTGAAATTGTTAAAGATGTTTCATCTATACCGGTGTCATCTATAAAGACTTCTGGATACCAAGATGGATACAATCCTAATTTACTAGGTGTAGGAGCAATAAAACTTCCATCTGTATTATTATATTCGTATATTTCAATTGTGTCGCCGTTTTCTTTTGCTGCAATGATCTCTATAAAGCCATCTTCATTAAAATTATAGTCTCTACCATGTACAAGTATTTTGTTATTAAGATAAACAGTGATTGCTTTTTCTGACAATGTTGACATTGAAAATGCAGTTGTTAAAGGAAATAAATTTATTTCTTTGTCAATCACATTATATTCTATTCTATTTGCATCGCCATAAGCAAGCATATCGCTAAAATAAAACGGTTGAGAATCTGCTTTGTCTTTGTTTATTTCTTTTAATATTTTGTCTACGTGAGCTTTGGGAGTACCGTCAAATCCTAATGAACTTGCAGTATCTACAAGTATTTTTTTTGCTTTGTTGTATTCTAATGTTGAATATTCAACAGCTTTTATCAAATTGTATTTTTTATTTGTTAAATGGTAAATTGCATTAGCCAAACCTGCTTCGTGTTTAACAAATCTTTTGCCAAACTGACTTATATTACCTAAATCTCTAAGATTGCTTGTACCAGGATATGTACCTGTAAATGATTGAAGATCTTCAATCATGCTATCTACATGATCATAAACTTCGCCTAATGTAAATTGATTAATATCTTCATTAAGTGGATTTCTTTCTAAAGAAATAGGTAATTCATAATATCCGTTTTGATTTTTATCAGCCGAGCTATGTAATTTTAATTTTAAATAATCTCCTATTGTTAAGTCGTTTACAAATGATACTAAAACCTTATTTTCTGTTTTAACAATATTATAATCTGTATTTTTTAATTGTAGTTTATTATTAACATATACTTTGATTTTTAAATCTTCTAATAAATGAGGTTTATTGTAAACATCAACAGCAAAATTATTTGTTAAGTTATCAGTAACTTCGATATCTCTAATAACATATTGTGTAAATCTACTTGGAGTAGAATTCCAACCATTTACATATTTAAAAGTTGTTCTATCAGAATATTTTCTTAAATTTGATGTAGACGTAGGAACTTCAATTAAATCTTCATCGTTTTGATAAGAAAATACATCTGTAAGCAAATTAAATTCAAAAAGAATATCGCCTGTATTTTCTATATTTCTATATTGTAACGCAAATCCTAATTCGTTATCTACTGTTCCTGTGCCTTCTTTGTAACTAAAAATTTTAGTGCCACTAAATGTGGAACTTTCAAAAATAGTTGTATTACTATATTCATTTCCTTGTGGACAACATAAATCAAATAAAGGTGGTTGATTGACTGCTAATTTTTCTTGTGCAGCAATCCACATATTTTCATGATAATGAAAAGTTTTTCCTGAATATACTTCACCTAGTTTTACAAATACGTTTTCTAAATCTAACGGAGTAGAATCCGCAGTTTCTACAAGATTGATAATTCTTTCAGTACCAATAGTTATAAATTTAACTTCATAAATTTTACCGCTAACTAATTGATCGGTATCAGCTCTAAATAGAACTCTCATACCTTGTGCTAGTTCTACTCCATCAATAATATATCCTTGCGATCCTTGTATAGTACTAAACACATCAGTTGTAAAATTATCTAATAAGTCTACATCTTGTTTAGCAAATGTTCCGTAATTAAAAAGTTTCAATCCTGCATTAAATTCAATGATAGGACGTTTTGCTCTAAAATTATCATCTAAATTTTCTGCAATGTTATTATATTCGAAACTTTTTAAAATAACATCTTTATGGAACCATCTGTTATTTCTAGTCCAAGGGTTTTTATCTTGTGATGCTCTGTTTATTATTAAATAATCTTTTTCTAAAGGATAGTTATTTGCTGTAGCAAACGGCGATACATCAAATTCTTCTGAATCAAACGGGACTTGAATATTATCTGTATACGCAGACGGAATAACTAATTCTCTTTGTGAAATTAATTTAATATTTTCGCCAACGCCTTCTACATACCAATTTCCTTCGTTATATTTTTCAGGAACAACTGTACCTTGAAATCTAACAAGTAATCCATTTGTAAAGTCTACACCGTTTGAACTTTGATAATATTTTTTTCCTAGTATATCTGTGTCAATATTTAAAAAGGTGTTTTCTTCAACGTCGAAGACTCGTATTTGGCCACTTGTGTTTACGTCATTTTGACTAATATAAAATAGTCTATCAGGTGCATTAGCAGGTATTGTAAATTCAATTGTTCCTTTTTCTACATAAACAACTGCAACTTCGTCGCCATCTTCATTAAATTTAGTAATACCATCATTGTATAATGTTGACACATTTTCATCTGCTTCAAATGTTACACTTCCGGCATCAGGCGTAATAATAAAATCACCAATGTCATATTCGTTGCCATACAAGTCGGCACCGTACAATCCATCTGATCTAATTCCTTCTCTGCCTGCAACTAATAGAGCCAATCCTGGTATAAAAGTTCTACTTATAGAAAATGCTAAAGGGTGTCCTGGAGTATCAATTTCAAATCTATATGTTTGGCCTCTATAAAGTTTTAATTTTGGATTTCTAGTAAACCCATCATTAAATACATATGCAACATTATCGCCCTGGTCTTCTAAAGTAACTGTGTATGTACTTGTAATATCTCTCGATTGTCCCCTTACAGGAACACTCATAGGACCATTTGGCAGCCAATAGTAGTCTCTAAAATTTGTAAACGTATCCCAATTGATATGCGGAGTCCAACTATAAGTATCTACTGTATTAAGAGAATTATGATTATTTGTATCTGCGCCAAAATATCTTAAAATGTTTATGTAGTCTTTGTAATCTTTTAAAAAATCTACATTTTCTAAATTATCACGTATAACTACTGATGGCTCTAGTTGATAGTTTTCTCTATCGTTACTAATTTCTGGTATATAACTATCTGTAGACTTATAAGAACTAGTATACTTTCTACCTACATAGCCATCTACTTTTTCGGCAGCGCCGTCTGATATTAACTGATCTAAAGTACCTTGTAGAAACTTTCTGTTAGCTTCTGTTCTAAAGAACTTAGGTAAAAAATCTATTGACTTTTTCTTTTTACTATTAGGCGTTGGTAAAGCACTTTCGTTTTGATTGTTATTATAAGCCATTAGTAACTGTTGCCTCCGCTAGAATTTGTATCTCGACTTTGTACTCCGTAATTAGATTCTGAAGCACTTGTGATAGTATTGCCCGATGCTTGAAGTTGTGTTGCAGTAAGTTCTTCTATGATTTCAACATCAAAAACGTTTGCTCCGCTTATAAAAATTTCATCAGGTTCGGATCTTATTTCAAACAAACTACCAAAACTCTGACTTCCTTGTCTTGGTACAATGACAATACTTACTAATTTAGGTGTTAATTGGTTCATAATATATGCTGCTAATTCTTGAAAATAAAATGTTTCACCAAAGTCCCAATTTTCAATTGCAAAAAATCTATCTATTGCACTTATAACATCTGCTTTTAATTCATTATCATTAACAACTACATCTTTATTTCTTACAATTTTAAATATTACTTGTAAATCTTCTTTTGCTTTTTCACCAAAAAGAACTTTATACTTCACAGGATGATAAATTACTTCATCACTAATGGATTTAATTTTTGCAATTTCAGAACCAAAGTTTCTATATAATTCATCATTGCTTTGAGGTAATGGCAATTTACTAATTGTTCCGTTTAGATATTTTCTAATATTAGTATCATAAGTTTTTGTCAACAAATAGGTATCAATTATATTACTAACAGCAGGGTCAATTCTGTAATTGCTATCAGCAACATGAGTATATTCAAAACGTAGATTATCTCTGCCAATATATGCTTTATAAGTATCTATAATAGTAAGATTATTTAATACAGCATTTAATTGTTTAAAAACTTTTTCCTCATACAAGTAGAAAATTTGGTTTTCGTTTTCGTATTGACTATAAGCGCCAATTGCTGCTTCATTAGTTTTGATTAAAATAGTATTATTAGCATTATCAAAATATCTATATTCTTCTACACCATCTGCTGTTGTATACTTTCTTAAAAATATTAATTTTGTTTGTTCGTCCGTAGTAGGTTCTACTATTTCATTAAATAAGTCAGGATTATCAATTACATTATCGTCATCAAGATCATGAAATTCTACTTGAATTTTTCTTGTATCAACATAGCCTTCTTTATCTCTATAAGCATCACTTATATTCCAATCAAAGTTCTTAGTGAAAGGAATATTAGTTCCAGGTTTAGAATTAATATTTAGAATTTTAACTAAATCTCTAACAATTTTTCCTGTTTTAGGATCATATATTTTATCTGCACTGTCAAAAAAGAATCTAACTTCGTCTGCACTTTCAAAAACATATCGTAAATTTCTAGTTGTGAGTGTGTATTTTTCTCCGTTAGTTTTAAAATACATAAGCCAACTTGAATCTAAATTTTGTGCTGTTATATCTCCTGCTTTACCTAAAGAAAAGTCATTTATTGTATTAATATTTTCAGCAAGTACTAATTTCCATTCAGAATTATTTCTGTCATATCTCAACGCAAAGTCTTTGTATGCAAACGCTTGGTCAATGATTTGAATTTTAAGATCATTAGAAAAAAATGTGCTCAGTAATGGAACAATTTGTGATAGCAAACTTCCGGTAGGAATAGCATCACTAAGTGTAATTCCGCCTGTATTATTTTCAGAATCTATTGTTGTTCCGTCATCTACAACATTAGTCACCTTTGTCCATCTATATGTTGAACTCCCTGGATGATCTGCTGCGCCTGCCATTAATGTACCATCTTCCATAAAATGATAGCCTTCTGGTGCAGTAAATTTTAAAAGCGAACCTATTTTTATTGTTTTTAAATTATTTGCTGTAAATGTGCCGACTGGAAATTTATTTCCATCAATATCTTCTAATGTTCCGATATTTCTATTAGTACTCTGACTAAAACTATTCCAGTAAGAATTTAGATCTGATACTAATAAATTAGAAAATTCACTTGTATAGAAGTTTTTTAAATTACTAGATCTTACTATACCTTGTAAAGTATTAACAATAACTCCTTCTATGTCACTTTGAGTAGTAAAAGTAAAGTCTTGTTTTGTTAAAAAAATGTCTTTATATAATACTCCATCATCGGCATACAATTTTGTTGTACTATATTTTCCGCTTGGATCTTTGATATCTAAGTATCTACTAATACCACTAGAAATTCTATTAACACTTTTTGTTTTGATTATCTCTTGGCTTATTGCTAGCGGACCTACATTATAATCCTCGCCAGTTATAAGTCTATTCTGAGTATAATAAGTAGTTGGAGCATTTAATTTTATATCTGCGTTAGTTTCTGCACCAGTACCATTTGTAATAGTATATTGTAACCTTAAACCTAAAGTAAGTGTTTCCTGTGAACCAGAACGGCTTTGATAAGGAATACTAATATTCACATTACCTATAGATCCTGGTGCTACGGCTAGTGATTTATTAATACTAGTACGGTAATAAACTTTAAAGTTGCCGCTTGGTAAATTGCCAAATACGCCGTCACTAAAAACTAAGTTTATTCTATCTCCAATTCTACTTTCTACTGAAAATATATTTCTTACTTGATTAAACAAACTATTATAGATAATATTATTACCTTCTGTTGAACTTAGTTTTGTCCACGCATTTGTTTCGAAACCATTTGAATCAATATTATAGAGCCAAACGTCAGTCTCATTTATATTAGATGCATCAATAGCAACTACTTGGTTAGGAACAGGATTTTTTACATTAAATGTTCCAGTTTGTAGTGCACCTTGTCTAATGTGCATAAAGAAACCTGTGTTCGAACTGCCTGGTCCTTGTCCGTCATCTCTAAACAAAAATGCAGGACTTGTTCCTGGAAGTGGTGTTTCTTCTTTTATTATTGTATTTTCTATATCAGTGCTTACTATTTCAAATCTTACACTATCGCCTTCAATTGTTTTTGTAAATGGAAAAATTGGTGTGTCTGTATTAGTAGCATTAAATCTATATTTTTGGGTTTGTATGCCTTCAATGTTAGCACTTTTTAAAGGATTGCCAATAGAATTATTTACAGGCAATGCTGCATTTAAAATCTTTGTAAATTGCTCAAAGTAATTATTATTTGACGTATCGTTCCACTTTACAACATTATTTGATAAATTTATACCAGAGCTGTCAAACAATGCTTCTGTAGTTTTTACAGAGGTAACCTTTAACAAACCATTAGCTGCTTGATTCCTACGAGGATTGTAAGAAAGCATTTTTGCAAGTCTTAGTATACTTTCTCTGCGTTCTGCTGTTTCAAGAAAATTTTCTCTAGCGTTTAAATCGATACGGAATGATAAGTTTTGCCCAAGGAAAGCAATCATGTCAATAAGTGCAAGGTATTCTGAAGATTCAATGTAATCGTTAAAATCTTCTGGATAATTTTGACGCAAGTAGTTAATCATCGCACGGCGAAGATTATCAAAATCATAACTTTGGAAATCTGCATTCCTAAAGCTTTGGTAAATTCTTTTCCAATCCTCAGCTACAAGTAGCCTAGACTGCCTATCACTTGAAGACATATCTTAATTCCTTATTATAGAGTATTTATATGAATTAATAATGTGCGTGTTTAATTTCTTAAACTTAGCCCAACTGTCTGGTCGAATGTAAAACGCATTTCTTCACTGATAGCATAGTCAAGAAATGTAACTGTTGCTGTAATTTGAATGCCATTATCGTAAGTATCTACGATAACATTTTCTGCTTGTACACGAGGATCATAATTTATGATAAAAGTTACATTTTCAATAATAGCTTTTTGCAAAGCAGGAGTAAACGGTTCAAACAATATATCCCATATAATACAACCAAAAGAAGGATCACCTAGTTTTTCACCTTGTCTAATATGAAAATGATTTACAATATCTTGTTTAATTAATTCATGATCGTAAAGATTAAAACCTTTATTAGAATCGCCAGAATAAAACCCTCTGTAGGATTTTGAAGGTTTAGGTTGTATATTAGTACTTGGAACTTGTACTCTTTTATATAGATTTTGTTCTAATTCACTCATATTGTATTTACCTACTGTACATTAGACGTTCCGTCACTATTTTGAGGACCTGGATTATTAGTATTTTCTGGTGTTGTAGGTGATTCTTGTTCCTCCTCTTCAGACAATTCTTTAGAAGGAGCAATATAGTAGTCTCTGCCCCTTGGGTCACCTTCTGTATGCACTTGTGTATCTGTACTAGGACCTTGCGGAATAATACCTGCTGGGAATCTATAATTGCCGCCTTCATTAGCTGCTGTACTAAAGTGCATTGCATCGTCTATTCTTGTCCATGCGCCGCCCCATCCTAAACCAAACTGTTTAGCTAATTCGCCTACTCCTGCAGGCATATCGGTTTTTGGAGCATCAGGTGGACGTGGACTGAATAGTCCATTTGGAGATGTATTTCTTACTGGATTTGGCGGGTTGATGTCAATTGCTGCGCCGCTAGCGTGTGTACTATATCTGCTAGAATTACCAATTTTGCGCTTACAATAACCTAATAATGTTTTAATTTCATAACCACTATCTTCTAGTGCATCAATAAAGCCTTGGAAGTTAGGAACCCAAATTTCTGCAACTTGTGCAGTAAGTCCGCGTTTCTTACTTGTAATAGTTCCAAGAGGACCGTCACCTTTAAAGAATCTATTACAGTAACTACCGTCACCTCTAGTAGTATCAATCTCAAAATTTTCTATATATCTAAGTTCGTTTGACCCAGGAACATTTTCAGGCGGAACTACTTCACCATTTATAATTGCTCCGTCACCTGTAGTTCCATAATCATTAGTTCCTGATGACCCTAAAACTTGCGAACTTTGTTGTATATTAGATTTTGATTTTGTAAATGTATCAGGTGTAAGTATTCTATCTGAAGGAGTTAATTGTCCTGGAGATTCTCTATCTGTCTGTTCTGGTTTAAGACCTACCGGATCCATGTTTTCATGCATTGGCCATGGTTCGTGTTGTGGAGCTCGTGTAAGTATACTTTCGTAAGGAACAGTATCTTGTGACCCAGGAAAAGTATAAGGTAATACAATTTGTGTTAAAGGAGTAACATAATCCGCAGGTTTGGCTTCTGTTGCTGCGGTTGCACTTAATGCTGTAGTTGCTGCTTCGCCTGCAACTGCTTTTCCTGTATTCCAAGATATTTTTGTCGCATCACCTGCAATAGCTGTTCCGCCTAACATATTAATTCCACTAGCTGCTTCAAAATGTTGTGAATCTGATTGTATGTCAAATGCACCCGAAACAGTGGTATGTTGAGCACCTTGAGTTATTGTGTCAAAATTTGCTGCACTTAGTATTTTTGTGTCTGCAAGTGATGTTAAATTTATACCTTCTGCTTTATTAAAATAGCTGCCAGTAGCAAGATCGTTTATATTACTAGCACTTTCTCTATAAAATGTATGTGCAGATTTTTGATGGAAACCACCTTTAGAAGTATCAAATATATTCCCTGATGTTTTATGGTAATTTCCTTTTATAGAAACATATTCATCTTCTTCAACTTTGATATTACTAGTACCTAACACATTTCTTCTATATGTTTCGCCTACTAATATATTTGTATCATATTTACTTTCTATTTGTATTCTTCCGCACTCCAATCCATCCATTGTTTTTTGGCCGTCACTAAATCGTGCTTGTGCTCGCATATTGATATTACGTCCTGCATCAATATTAAAATCTCTTTCAGCAGTAAAATTAATATCTTGGTTACTCATAACACTTATACTATCATCTGCATGTATATCAATTTTTCCGTCTGATGTTAATTCAATCCAAGCTGTTCCGCGACTGTTTGATATGTAGATTAGATCTTCTGAATTATGTAAAAGTATTTGATGCCCAGTTCTAGTACGTATTCTAAATAATTCGTTTTGAGGGATAGTTTCATCGCCGCCCGGATAGTTTGCACCTTTGTTTACATATCTTGGAGGACCGTCTTCTGCATGTGTTTCTCTTACAAATCTTTCATCGCCATCGTCCATAACTATAGACGAGCCGCCAAGTCTGTTGTATGGTAATTCTACTTTTTTACCATCTGGACCTATTTCAAATTTTGGAGATTTTTTGCGTTTATCTCTAGGACCAGGAGTACTCCATCCAAACACCATACTTGGAAAATCTCGTCTAGCACTAGAAGTTGTTGTTCCTCTTGCTTCGTCTAGTAATAATCCTTGTACTTCTAACACCTGTGTAAAATCTTTATTGTACGGTTTATTAAAAAGTGTAGGATCTACTTTTTCACCAGTTTCAACTAGCTTATTGTATTCACCTACAGGTAATTTTGCTCCTTTTAAGTGCTCTGGAGTATTTTCTGTTGTTAACGATGTTGCAGCACGACCATCAGGAATCATAAAATTCATATAATCGTCTTGTATGCAACCTATCCAATATCCAAAGTTTTTATTGCCTTCTGCAAATATTACTAAACATTTTGTACCTACATCTGGGGGTACTGCCCAAAACCCATAACTTTTTTGTGTATATTCATACCCGTCATTTTCAGTTAAACCTGCGCTGGGTGTTGCTCCATAAAATGGACTAAGGTATCTTACAGTTTCTAATTGCCCGCTTCTTTCTGGTAGATTTCCTGCAGAAGTATAATTTAATAATTCAACTTCGAGTGTACCCATAGTGTTTACATCTAGATTATTAACTACCACAGCTTCATAAGGAACTCCTGCCTTTATTGGAGGCAATTCTCTAGTACTTCTAGTGTATGTTGTACCTTTTCTTGGTGGTTCGTTTCTAGCCATTATGTATTGATCCAATTCTTAGCAGTATTTTTAACTTCATTTGCAACTTTGTTTACCTCATTTTCTGCTAATTTGATAGCATTATTGGCGTCAGTAACTAACCCATTTGAAACTTTATCTAAAGCTCCTTTAAGATTTCCTGTAACTGCTTCGTTAACGCAATCACCTGTATCATCTGGAAAAATATCTGCCACACTACCAAGTGCATCCTTAATAATATCATCAGGATACGGAAGTTTAGGTGCACCAGAATCAGCATTACCTGTTTCTCCTGTAGGCAAAGGATCTGGCTCATCTGGTTTAGGAACCAGATCAGGTAATTGTTCTTGACCTCTAGGGTCTGATGCGTCTGGATCTTGTTCTGGCGGTTTAGGAGCAATAACACCTGCATCTGTTGTTGTATTAGATTCTCCTACAGTTGTGATAGTTGTAGGAGTTGCTGCTGCGGCACTTAATCCATGAATAAGAACATCTTTGACTTTTTCTCCAGATCTAAAATCATAACGATCATCTAAAGGGTCTATAACATAATATGTATAAGGATTATCATAATTTGGAAGTTCGGTACTAGGCAAAGGTGCTGCTCCTGCTCTTGTGCCTCTATATGCGCCTACACCTGAGCCTGCTGCTGCACGTTCAACTTGCGTTCTTTCGCTTACTCCGCTTGCAGGTAAACCCCTGTTGGCGCCTGAAGTAGAAACATTAATTTCAGTAACTTCACCTCGTCCGCCATTTTTAATATCTTCAAGTTGCTGATATACTGTATCAGGATCGTGATTAGCTTTGTTTAACCCGTCATTAGCATAAAAACTTTGTCCTTTTTTAAGATTTCGTTTTGGCTGATTTTTATAAACACTTCCTGCAGGTATATCATACGGTACAGGCATACTTGCAAATTCTGCTGCTAAAAATACCATAAATTGTCCAGTATTAATACTGTCTGTTTTCCATTGTTCGTACTTACGAAATTTTACTAGACGTTGAATGATCATAGCATCTTGGACATCTGGCGAATAAACTGTTCGTAAGGGATCACATCCTAAGTATCCAGCACATTCACCTAATACATCTTTAAGCATTTGATATTTGCCTACAGCACTTGAGCGTCTGCCTGCATCTAAACGTTGTTGCTGATATGCTTGAACTTGAGATATCGTCATTGATGTAAGAGAGGGTTCTACATGACCTGGCCACACGCTACAGTACGGATTACTCCTAACTGCTTCTCCGTCTGCGATCATTCTTAATAAATGTCTGTCTTGGTCACTTACTGTTACTGCCATTTATTATCCTCTACACTGTAAATTTCACGCCCGTAATATTGTTTAGAGCATTTTTAGCATCAGCTGAAACTTTACCTAACGCATTATTTACATCAGCTTCTATTGCAGCAATATCTTTTCTTAAACCAGGAAATGACTGGAATGCATTTTGAGGTGGTTGCCAAGATACTCCTGCTATATTAATTGTTGGTACATTATTAAGGACACTATTAACTTCTGGAAATAAATTGTTTGCAACATTATCTATTTCATCTCCAACTTCTGTTAATACTCGTTTGATTGGAGATTCGCATGGATCGTCAGATACTGTTCCTTGTCCATTGCCGCCAACTTGGCCCGTAGGCGGAGTAGTTCCTACACCGTTGTTAACAGAAACATCGTCAGCTACACCTACAAATCCTTGCGATGTTCCTGATTCGTTTTCTTGTCCTCTTGATCTTACAAGATCTAAGGTTTGAGTAAATTTTCCTCCGTTAAAACTGCTTTCAACAGTTAACACTTGGTATATTCCACTAAATTCAGGAACAAGCTTTGAATATGCTACATTGCTTCCTGTAAGAGAATAATCTACAGGAGTTCTAAAATTAACAATTACATAAACTTGATTTTCTAAATATGTCATATATCCGTCTTGTGTTATTGACGGTCCTTCGCCCCTATCTCCTATATAATTTCCTGTTTGAGTAGGAATAAAATAAGGATCTCCCATAATGTCTAAAGAAGCAGTAAGCATATCAACATTATTATTTAAAAATCTGTGATGGAATGTTTCTGCAAGACGCTTACGAATGTCTGTTGTTCTACTGTCTCCTGTAATAGGAAAACTTCTAGATTCACTTACTGATCCGCCGCCGACGCCGTTTGAGTCTGCATTGCCGTCTACTTCTGCTGTAGTTGCACCTTTTTGATCGCCTGTATTTTGCAAAGTTTTTCTGTCTGATCCATTACTTGCAAGACCCCCTGAGTTCATACCAAAATTAGCATAAGCTTCTTGTAAAAATGTATTATTAAATTGAATATCAAAATTTAATACACTATCATTTTTTCCGGTGTATATGTAATTGTATTCTTTTTTTGCTGCTGCTCTTATACCGCCTCTATTAGGAGCTACACCTGAAGGACTTTGGAAAGAAGCATCATCAGCAAAAAATGGCACAACACTATAAACATAAATTCGAGGCATTCTACCAAATCTTCTTTCAGCTTCAGGATCATTATCCAAAAACACATGAGTATTAATTCTGTATAATTTTCTTATTCCGTTATCAGCATTGTCTACAGCATTTTCGGCAGCATATTCGCTATCTACTAAAACTTTTTCAATTATTTCATCTATACGCATTCCTGCTGTAAAAGATTTTTCTCTTGCTTTTTCAGCAACTGATAATTCAGTTGTTGTAGTATCAGCAACACCTTCATCATTGTAACACGCACTAGGATCTGCTGCCGCAGCAGTACCTCCTTGATTGTCATCAGTAACAAGCAAACTTATTCCAATTTCATTCATAAACGAAATATCTCTTGAATAATTTTCTAAATTATTAGCAATTGTATTTTTAGCAGGCACTGCAACATTGTCAATTGATTCTTGCTTGCGTGGATCATTTTCTGGTAGCTCAGAAAGACCTTTTTCTATTTGAAGTTGTTCTGCGGCTGTTTTTGTAATTTGATCAGGAACTGTCATTTGTCCTGCTACAATTTTCATTATAGCAGAAGGATCTCTAGGAAACGCAATTACAACTCTATCTCCATTTGGCTGTGCTCCAGATTCTTCTAAAGCAGCTCTTCTTTGATTCATTGTTGCAGTAACAGACCTATCAACACCTGATAGTACATCAGACACAGTTGTTCCTACAGTATTGATATCCGATTTTACTTCAGCTGCTTCGTCGCTAAGAGCAATTTCACTATAAGGAACTGCTTGTACTTCGTAAGTAGAGCCCGATCCTGTAACAGAAAAGTTAACATTTATAATCTGTATAGGAATATATGCTGGGGCTTGTACTGGTGTAATACTTTGTGTACCGTTTTCACTCCACCCTACAAATTCTATTTTTATGCAAAACGGAGCACTGTTATAATTACTGTAACCTAGGTCTCCTGCGGCTGTTACTAACGATTGTATAAAATTACCCATACTATAAGGTTCACTTACTTCAAAGCGCAAATCAGTACCTATTGTTGTTCCAGTTTTTTGGTTAGGCTGTATTACACCTTTTGTAGTTAAGTTATCTATAAAATATTCAGCATCGCCGCCGATTTCGTTTTCTATAGGAATTCGGTGCCTTTTATTATAGTGGCCGCCGCCTGTCCTAGCAATTATTTTTTGGAAATCTCCATTTTCTTTCAATATTAAAGGATTATTGAGTTCAGTTGTAGAAAGTATACCTAAAGTAATAACATAGTTCCAAGAATTGAATTCGTTTAATGGATTACTTATAAAGTTTGGTTTTCCGGATGTGCCTGTAACATTACCGCCTGATGCTAATGCATCAGAAAATATTCCTATACCACTTCTGTCTTCTATTTCATCTGCTAGTTCTCTTAAAACATCAAATGTACCTCCTACGGCACCTAAAATAGTTTCAAATTCCTTAGGAATTACATTTATAACTTGGTTTGTAAAATTAGATAAATCGCTAAATCCACCTACAATATTGTTAAGTGTATCAAAACTAAATCCTTTAACAAAATCTCCTGGAGAATTAAAGTTACCAATTTTGCTACTTATAGCATTACCAATTTTATCTAGTTCTTGAGAACTAATTCCGTCAAAAATACTTAAATCTAAATTTGTATTAATTGCTTGTTTAAGATCTGCGCCCGGGTTAACAGCTACAGTACTCAAAATATTATCTAATTTTAGTGCGCCTGACTCTTGTAAAAAATTAAAGCCGCCTGCTTGGACTTTTGCTAAAACATTATTAGCAGTACCTGTTGTTGCAGCAGTAATAGCATTACTGTTTTTAAACATTGTTGAAACTTCTTGAGCAGTTCTGTTTATTATTTCATTTGTATTTTCAAATCCAACAGCATTTACACCTGTAACAGAAACATTTGAACTAGCATTTTTTGTTGCCGTAGTAATAGCCTTTGCAACATCGTCTGCAGCGTTTATAGCACCAAGAAGTGCACCACCTGTGTTTGCAAAAATAGATGCCATTTATGCTCCTAAAATACTTTTTAAATGTTTTCTTTGAGGCAGATAGATTTTTGTGCCTGCAACAAAGTCAAAAACTGGATCTTTTAATATATCAGGATTTCTTTGTGTAAAAATCCACCATAGTTCTCTACTAGAATATAAATCAAAAGCTAATAAATCTGGACGATATGTATAAGCAGGTGTTATCTCATATAAAATATCATCGCCTGCTACAGGAACAGGTCTAGCTCTCATTATATCTAAATATCCTGCACTGGTAATAGGTGTTTTTCCGTAGGGACCTTTATTTTTTATTTTATCAATGTTTGCGTCAGTTAATCCAGCCATTAGATAAATCCTTCATCTGAGTTTATAAAGTCTCCTCTAGCAAATGCTTCTAAGCTAAATCTGCTATGAGCTGTTCTTGCATAATTTGGTATTACTGTAACAGTAAAAATACTCTGTGTAGGCACATATGTTACTTCACCATTTATATCACACTCAATATAATCTACATCTGCTGGCATATCAGTAGTAAAATTAGATATTAGTACAGGAACATTATTGAAAACATGTTTACCGTAACCGTTTAGTCTACAAACAGGTGGAGGATTTCCTAAGTCGTTACTCTGACCATAATACATCTTTGTCATTGTTCTTAAGAAATGCAAACATGCTACCCAATATCTTGCATCATCATCATTTTCGCTAAAAAACTCTCCTGTAATAGTAATATTATCTACTTGACTGTTTTCATAAGCATAAAATGGATGGTTAGTGTGTGTAGGATGTACTGGTGAATAATTTGCACTTGAACCTAAAATAATCGTAGGTGTAAAAGGAAACAACATACTACTTCCTGTATTTGCTATCGGACGTAATATGTCGCCCTGTATTAAATTTTCAGGTGCTGTAATCTTTACACGCCAATCTAATGCATCAACAGTCGTGTAATCATCTCTAATAATTGCCTTTGTAAATGTTTTTCCTTGAGGAGATGCTCCGTAACCTACATTTTGTAAAGCATTAGATGCCATTCGTATAGCTGACCCAACTTGACCTAATGAACCGTTGCCGCCATTGATTAGAGTATCAACTGCGCCTAACGCATTTGCAACGTTGTCTAACGTACTACCTCGTCCTGAAGAAATATTTCTAAATGAAGTTACTGCTGTGTTAAGACTAGAAGTCACTCTTGAAACATTTCGAGATGTTTCTAAGATATTGGATCCTATAATATTGCTTGTTAAGTTATTGAATGAACTAAAAATTGACATAATGGCGTATCTCCATAAGTATTTAGTTGACTTTTTTAACTACGTATATTATAATAAATACTGTTAGCCAATGGAGAAGGTATGAAAAAGAAAAATTATCTTAACAATAAAGACATTTTAAAAGAAATACACAAATCAAAAAATACATTTAACAGTTTTGTAGAAAAAGACTATGCCAACTATGACATAATCTTAGATAGCGTAGACAAAATTAATATTAGAACTATTGCAGAAGCCAAACGCAATAAAGCAAAACGTTTAGGATCTGAAGACTACGAAAGACGTAAACTAGCAGGTGAAAAAGTAAAACAAGCAGACTGCGAAGTTGATTATAGAAGTATTACCAAAGAAGAATTAATCTTTCGTGTGATGACATTTGATCACATCCCAGAAGAACCAGGACGTAAGAAAAATCCAAAAACTGTTGCAGATACTAAAACAAAACTAAATTTTCCTCCTTTTCAACATTTTAAATTCAATGAAGAAGACGAACTAGTATGTGTTGGTAAAAGTCATTGGGTAGGCGGAATGGAAAATGGATATTTTAGTCACAAACACGGAAAGGCTACAGATAATTTAGCATTAATGTGGTTGAAACTAGTAGATCGTTATGCTACAAGAGGTAATGTTCGTGGTTATACTTATAATGACGAAATGAAAGGTCAAGCAATCCTACAACTTTCGCAAATTGGTTTACAGTTTGACGAATCAAAATCTAATAATCCATTTGCTTATTACACTGCTGCTGTTACTAACTCATTTGTACGTGTTATCAACATTGAAAAACGAAATCAAAACATACGTGACGATATACTAGAACAAAACGGTCTTAATCCTAGCTATACAAGACAACACGAAGGCGAATGGGAAGCAAGTATTAAAAGAAACGAGGAAGCAAGTATGTCAGCTTTTCCGGCAAAAAAAGGTTGACAAGTGTTTAAAATCCACGTATACTTAAACACAGTATAAATGGAGATATTACCTTGTTTAAAAAAGCTGCTGTTTTTACAGACATTCACTTTGGTCTTAAAGGCAATAGTCGTGTTCATAACGACGACTGTGAAAATTTTATAGATTGGTTTATTGGACAAGCAAAAGAAAACGGTTGCGAAACTGCTATTTTTTGCGGCGATTGGCATCATAATCGTAATTCACTTAATCTTACTACAATGGATGCTACAATTCGTAGTTTAGAAAAACTAGGTAAAGCATTTGACAAGTTTTACATGTTTGTAGGTAATCACGACTTGTATTATAAAGACAAGCGTGAAGTAAGTTCTACAATATTTGGTAAACACATTCCAGGCGTTACATTTATAGATGAAATACTTGTAGAAGATGACGTAGCACTTGTTCCGTGGCTTGTTGGAGACGAATGGAAAAGGATAAGCAAGGTAAAATCCAAATATATGTTTGGTCATTTTGAGCTTCCTAGTTTTTATATGAATGCTATGGTGCAGATGCCCGATCACGGTGAACTAAAAAGCGAACATTTTGAACATCAAGACTATGTATTTTCAGGACACTTCCACAAGCGACAAAAGCAAGGCAAGATCCATTATATTGGTAATGCTTTCCCACACAATTATGCTGATGCTTGGGATGACGAACGTGGTATGATGATATTAGACCGTGAAAACAATGCGGAGCCTGAGTATATCAACTGGCCAGAGTGTCCAAAGTACCGTACAGTCAAGTTATCACAGTTGATTGATGAGAAAGATACTTTGATTAAGCCTAATATGTATCTAAGAGTTACATTAGACTTACCTATTAGTTATGAAGAAGCAAGTTTTATTAAAGAAACATTTATTTCTGAATACAATTGTAGAGAAATCACACTTATTCCCCAAAAACAAATAGAAGAAATATCAACAGATTTAGATATTGCACAATTTGAAAGTGTAGATCAAATTGTAGCAAACGAAATTTCAGAATTAGATACAGAAAACTACAATAAAAAAATGTTATTAGACATTTATAATGGATTAGAACACTAAATGATTAAAATTAAAGATTTAACTGTAAAAAACTTCATGAGTGTAGGCAATCAAACTCAAGCAGTTGATTTTAACCACGAACAACTAACACTTGTGCTTGGAGAGAACTTAGATCAAGGCGGAGATGATGCAGGATCACGTAATGGAACAGGTAAAACTACAATAATTAACGCACTATCCTACGCACTATACGGTCAAGCACTTACAAATATCAAAAGAAATAATTTAATTAATAAAACTAACTCAAAAGGTATGTTAGTTACGCTCCATTTTGAAAAAGATGGACAAGATTATAGAATCGAACGCGGACGGTCTCCTAATGTACTCAAGTTTTTTATTAACGAACACGAACAAGAACTAACAGATGAAAGCCAAGGTGACAGTCGTAAGACACAAGAAAGTATTAACGATTTACTTGGTATGAGTCATGATATGTTTAAGCATGTTGTTGCACTTAATACATACTCAGAACCTTTTTTAAGTATGCGAGCAAACGATCAACGTGCTATTATCGAACAATTGTTAGGCATAACATTGCTAACTGAAAAAGCAGATGCACTTAAAGATCAAATTAAATTTACAAAAGACTCTATTACAGAAGAAACACTAAAAATTGATGCAATAAAATCTGCAAATGAAAAAATTGAAGCCAGTATAAATGGTTTGTTTAGCAGACAACGTGCATGGATTGCAAAAAAAGAACAAGATATTTTAAAATTACAGCAAGGTATCGAAGAATTAGAAAAAGTTGATATTGACCAAGAACTAGACGCTCACGAAAAACTAGCAAATTGGACAGAAATGAACAATGCTATTTTGGCTCTTAATAAAGAAAAAAGCACATTAGAGAGTGCATTGTTACGTGCCACTAAATCTGTAGAAAAAGCTGAAAAAGACATCGCAGATCTTGACGATGCTACATGTTATACATGCGGCCAGGCACTACATGAAGACAAAAAAATAGAAATTGAAAAGAGAAAAACTAAAGAATTAAACGATGCAATAGCATATCAAACAGAAGTTGCCGATAAACTAGAAGATGTGTTGAAAGGTTTAACAGATATTGGAGATATCAACGGCAAACCTAATACGTTTTATGAAACTGCTAAAGAAGCATACGATCACAGAAGTAATGTTGACAACTTAAAACAAGCATTTGACAATAAAAAACAAGAAGACGATCCTTATCAAGCACAAATTGATGATTTAAAAGAAACAGCACTTCAAGAAATCGACTGGACTCCTGTAAACGAACTAACTTCGTACAAGGAACACCAAGAGTTTTTATTAAAACTTCTTACAAACAAAGATTCATTTATTCGTAAAAAGATTATTGATCAGAATCTTGCGTATTTGAACAATAGGCTTACATATTATCTTGATCGATTAGGACTTCCTCATCAAGTTGTGTTCCAAAACGATCTAAATGTAGAAATTACACAACTAGGACAAGACTTAGACTTTGATAATTTGTCAAGAGGTGAGCGTAATCGCTTAATACTCGGTCTAAGTTTTGCATTCCGTGATGTTTGGGAAAGTTTGTATCAAAATGTTAACTTATTATTCATTGATGAGTTAATTGATAGTGGTATGGATACTGCTGGTGTTGAAAATTCACTAGGCATTCTTAAAAAAATGACTAGAGAACGAAACAAAAATATATTTTTAATAAGTCATAAAGACGAATTAGTAGGTCGTGTTAATCACGTACTAAAAGTAATAAAAGAGAATGGATTTACATCATATGCAAACGATGTAGATATTGTAGAATAATGGAAGACACTCAAGACAAACTAGTAAAGGCTTATTTAGAATACTTTAAGGCAAATGAAGTTTTTGAACAACGCAATTCTGTGCGAACTCATAGATATGTAAGAAAATGCTTACGTGATATTAGGGATTTAGCAAAAAAACGCATGGAAGAGATACACGAAAAACACAACACTACAAGAAAAACCAAAAAAATAGAAAATTAAAATAGGCATCGGTAAGTAAGTTCATGCAGTGGACTTATGAAGGAAAACAAATTGATATAATACCTGACGAGTATGAAGGATTTGTTTATCTCATAACCAATCTTACCACTGGGCAAAAGTATGTAGGCAAAAAACTAGCAAAGTTTAAAACAACTAAGCCACCTCTCAAAGGCAAAAAAAACAAACGCAGAGGCTATAAAGAATCAGACTGGCGTGACTATTGGGGTTCATCTGATAGACTACAAGCTGATGTTGAAGCACTAGGCCCAGAAAACTTCACTAGAGAAATATTATACCTATGTAAAGGCAGAGGTGAGATGTCTTACCTTGAGGCAAGAGAGCAGTTTGAGCGCCGTGTATTAGAAACAGATGAGTATTATAACGGAATTATTAACGTAAGAGTTGGCGGCTCAGACAAACTAAAGCAAGCTCTATTAGAACACACCATACAGGCAAAACAATCCAACACATAAGGTTGGCGGGCCAGTTTAGAAATACCGCTGTGGAAAAAGCATCCGTATAGGAGCACACGTAACATGCTGAGCGGCATCCGGTAGTAGGATGTTTGATTGGCATAGATGGGATGTTGGCTGTCGAAAAACTGCACATTACACATAAAAACCGTATGCATAGGAACGAAGCAACGGGTAATGTACTATAAAGAAAGCGTAAACCAGCTTTATGCACTCTTTATGTTACATATGTCGACGTAGGTTGGGAAAGGTCAGAGCCCATTGTGTAGCAGAAAATTACCTACTTCCACGTCTCGGCTGGAGCGGACTCACATGAAGCATTTTCTTGAGTTTGATGGAACCATAACAGGTTCCGTCTGACTGAAACAATCTACATGAAACTTAAACATTATTACTTCGTAATAATGTGTTTTCTTCATAATAACTTATATCAACAAACGAAGTGTAATAGTTTGAGCGATAGCGAAAACTTAATTCGCATAGCGAATTACATAAATATGTTATAGGAGATATTAACACTATGAAAATTAATGAAATGTCTAATTTAGAACTTGATGAATTTATCCCTTTAACTAAAAGGAGTAGGGCATTACGCAAAGCAGAGAAAAAAGGTGCTGCTGATATGCAAGCCAGTGTTGATAATCTTAAAAATGAACTAGGATCATATCTTGGCGCTCAAGGAAAGCGTGTAAAAACAGCAACAACTGATGATGTTATTGCATTTCTTAAAACAAAAAATGTTGATACTAGTGATATTGGTACTAGTGATCCAATGACTCCAAAACGCATTGATAATATTCTTAAAGTAAAGGTGCAAAGAAAAATGTCGGGGCAACAAGTTACCCCTAAACAAGATGCTCCTGCAAGTAGCGATAAGGAAGAAAAACCAAAAATTAGCAATTACTCACAAGCAAAAAAACTTGCTGCTGGATTAAATGCTAAAGAAAAACGTAGACTTGCTGATCAACTTTTAAAAAGTATTAAATCACGTTAAAAGAAAGGCATACCACTTTTCTTAGTCGTTTCTAGATTATCTTTAATAATGTCACCGATTAATTGTTTGTCTTCGTGCGAAAGCATATATGCTTCTTCAATAGTAACACCGCCTCGCATATACCAACAAATCTTTAACAGTTCTGATTTAATTTCTTTTTGGTGACTTTCAATTTTTCTGGATTCTTCTAGGATCTCACCCAGACTAAGGGGTAAGATCCTTATGCGAAAAAATTTGATTGGTCAAACACTATTGGTACTGACCATTTAGCAGGAGCACCTTCTGCTATTTCTTCGTCAGTGCTGTGAATTTCTAATGGTTTAATAGAAAATTTATCTTTTTGTGCATTCAAATGCTCTGTAAGTTCTGTATAAAAACTTTTGTCTACATTTTCAATAAATTCTTGAATATGCGCAGGATTTGTTACAGAATCATCTCCTACGTCTATTCTTGATATACTTTTTGATATTGTAAACACAGTAAGTTCGGTAAGTTTCATAAAACTTTGATTAAACTTTTTAATTTTTTCTGAATCAGGAATACCATCGTCATTAACAAGTGCAAAAATACGTTGTTCTTCAAAAGTTTTCATGCTAGCTTCTGTAAACTCTTCGTATGTTAGAGGTCTTAGATGTACTTTCATGTCGTTGATTTCAAAAATATCTTCAAAGGTATTTGTTACAAGAGAATTTAATACTTGTCTTAGATCTAATGTATAGCTTTTTTCAACATTAATATTAGGAACAGTAGTATTAATATCCATCTTGTCGCCATACGTAGCTAATCTAATTGCAATTAGTACAGCGTCTAGATCAACACTTGGTAGTTTCCATGCATTTTTTATATTAGGAACACAACTTTGAATAACACTTACAGTTGCTTCGCCATTAAGAAGTGCATCAGGAGTTTTCATAGTAAGCTCGTCTTTTGCTGTCATAGCATATACTGGTAATTCACCGTTGTCTGGCATATCTAGTGTACCTGCAGGCCAGTATTTGCCTTGACTAGGTAATGTAATGTATACTTTAGCTTGTCTAAAGTATTTCTTTAGAGGATTGTCCTCATATTGTGTAGGGTTAAATTCTACCATGATTATCTCCGTATAAATACAATTATAAAAATATGTATCTATTTTATTTATATACGTAGTTAACTAGGAATTAATGTTTTGGCTGAACAAGTAGAAATTACTAATGTAGGCGGTGAAGGCCTTGCTAGCGAAGCAACTCTTCAAAATCTGCTGGCTGCAATGAGAGATCTAGGTGGCGAAAAAGGAAAATCGGCTGCTGCTAAAGCTCAAAAACTTTATACCCAGGCACAAAAAGATGGTATAAAAATTATAGATACTGAAGCAGACTCTAGAGAAAAAAATACAGAAAATCTAAAAGACAACACATCTAAACTACAAAAATTTGGACAAGCATTATCAGATGCTGCTGTTTCAGGTTTATTTGCAGTAGGTGCTTCTTTAAAAAATCTAACTACTGAACTAATGTTTGGCGGAGACGAGCTGTCTGACTTTGCCAAACACATTCCGATTGTAGGAGGACATTTAAGCCTATTAACCGGAATGATAGATTCAAATATGTCTGCATTTAGAGAATTAAGTGCAGTAGGTGCACGTTTTGGCGACGGATTAAATGATATTAGAGCAGCATCGGCTGCTGCTGCAATGCCATTAGACGAATTTGTTAATCTAGTTTCTGAAAATTCGATGGTAATGAAAATGTTTGGTTCAGATGTGGCTTCAGGTGCAAAGTCATTTGCAGCAATGAGTAAAGAACTACGTGACGGTCCGGGTAAAGCATTAATGGGCCTTGGTTTTACATCAACTGAATTAAACGAATTATTAGTAGACTATGCAGACATTCAAGCAGGCGCATTTACACGAGATAGAATACAGGGTAGAATAACAGCTAAAAATGCAGCTGAATTTGGTGAACAACTTAATGCATTATCTGCTGCAACAGGTAAACGCCGCGATCAGATAATGGAAGAAATAAAAGCACAACAGGCTGACATAAGAATTAGAGCAGCAATGAGCAGATACACCGGTGAAGAAGGCGAACGTTTCCGCGCAAACATAGGTACAGTAAGCAGTATTTCAAAAGGTCTTGCAGATGCACTAGTTGACTTTGATGATGGTATTCCGACTAATGAGTCTACTAGAAGACTAATGCAGTTTAGTGATACATTTGCACAACTTGGTGACGATGTTGAAAATATGAATCCGCGAGAACTTAATAATTTTGTTGTTGGAGTTCGTCAAGATCTAGAAGAATATGCTAGAGTAAATAACACAACTGTAGAAGAACTATCTAAATCTATACCGGGTTTAGAATCTGTATTTGGAATAGTAGGCGAAACTGCACATATGGCAGAGATGTCTCTAGAAGATTTTGCAGAAATGCAACGCAAAGCGGCAATAGAAGCAAATAGGAATGAAGGTTTAAAACAACTTGGAGAAACTGTAAGACAGTTTAGGGGTGCATTACTAGATGCATTTATCGAAGGTGGTGCATTAAAAACTATTACAACAGAATTTGATAAACTTGCAACTACTCTAAGTGATTTTGTTAAATCGCCTGCATTCAAAGAAGGTCTTGAAAATATAACAAAAACAATACAAACATTTGTTTCTAATTTCCAAAATTTTGATTTAAAGACTGCACTCTTTGGAGGAAAAAAAGGAGACAAACTGTCTGATGGTACTGTTCTTGAAAACGATGTTGCAGGATTATTTGGTGGCGAGGGCGGCGGCATCGGAGCTTGGATTACTGATGCTGTTAAAGGAATGTTTAGCGGATTAATGGATTTTGAAATACCTTGGGGAACATTGTTTGTTGGTGGGTTAATTGGAATAGGGGCTGCTATTGCTGCACCAGTGCTTGCAATACCTGCAGGTATTGCTGCTGCTATTGTAGCAGTATTTGGTATACAAGCATTGAAAGATTTGTTAGCTGAGCCATGGGACGCCTTAACTGCTGCGTTTACATGGACAGCAGACGTACTAGGAGATGCTGCTTCAGGAATAAGCGGATTGTTTAGTACTGCTTGGGAAACTGTAAAAGGATGGTTTACTTTTGGAGAAGGTGAAACATTTAGTATTAGTGAAATAGCAACAAATATGTGGAACACAGTGACCGGCTGGTTTGGTATGGAAGGTACTGATTTTAGTATCTCTGCACTAGGAACTATGGCTTGGGAATCTGTAAAAGGTTGGTTTAACTTCTTAGATACTACTTTTAGTATTAGTGAAATAGCAACAAATATGTGGAACACTGTAACAGGATGGTTCGGCTTTGATGGAACTAGTTTTAGTATTAGTCAACTAGCAACTGATGCATGGGAAACTGTAAAAGGTTTCTTTAGCTTTGGTGGCGGCGAAGGCGAAGAAGGAACATCCTTTAGTATAACTAGTTTGTTATCAGATGCTTGGGCAACTATTACAGGATTCTTTAGTTTAGAAAATTTTGAACTTCCTAGTATTAGTAGCATGTTTCAAGGAATAATAGATGCTGTAAAAGGATTCTTTACATTTGATTTTGAAATGCCAAACTTTAAAGCATATCTTCCTAAATGGTTAGGTGGCGAAGGCAAATCTTTATTTGGCGGAGGCGATGATGTTGCAAGTGCAACTATTTCAGAACCACCAGATGTTACACCTGCTGCAGAAAGCGGAGCAGCACTTGCTGATGCACAATCCGCAATAGCTACATTTGCAAATTTAGATGGATTACAAAATAATTTAGATATTTTAAAAACAGGACTTGACGTAAACACTGTTTTAAGTTATACTAATGCTATGGAACGATTGGTTGAAGTTCTTGGTGAATTAAACGAAGAACTTGCTAAAGATAATAAATTTGGTCCTGGTACAGGCGAAAATGCAGGAAGTGTATTAGCTAAAATGGATTCAGTTGGCGGTGGTGGAGCCGGTGGAGAAGAAGTAAATAGTAGTTTACAAGAAATCTTAGCAGTTCTACGTGCCCAAAACACTAAAACAAATCAAATCGAAGTAAACACCCGAGCAAGAGGCCTTGATATATCTAGGACAGTGAGTTAATTGGAGAACTAAATGAGTTGGAAAAAATATTTTACACCAGTGCCTACAGGAAATAATCCCGGCGGATCTTATTCTCCATTTACAAATACAAGAGGTGGCGGATCAATGGCAGGTCCAGCACGGTCAAACTACTCGTCATATCTTCCAGACGTATACGTTGGATCACCAAATCGTGTTGAACGTTATGGTCAGTATAACACAATGGATTTAGATAGTGAAGTTAATGCAGCACTAGATATTCTTGCAGAATTTTGTACACAAGAAAACAAAAGAAATCAAACACCATTTATAATTGATTTTAAGTCAGAAGCAACAAATTCAGAAACAACTATTATTCAAAAGTATCTACAACAATGGTGTAAGCTACAAAATTTTGAAACACGTATGTTTCGTATATTAAGAAATGTATTTAAATATGGCGATCAGTTTTTTTTACGTGATCCGGAAACTAAAAAATTATTTCATGTTGATCCTGCAAATGTAACTCGTATTATTGTTAATGAATCAGAAGGAAAACTACCAGAACAATATGTAATTAAAAATATTAATTTTAATTTTAAAGAAATGGTAGCTACAACTCCTTACCAAACTAATGGTAATATTACAGGTGGCGGCGGCTCACAATACGAACCTACAGGTGGTGCTCGTGGAATGGTAGGACAACCTCAACAAAGTATGAGCGGTAGTAGATTTACTACAGACGACGGCGAAGTTACTGTTGATGCTAAACACATGGTACACCTTTCACTAAGTGAAGGATTAGACAACAACTTTCCATTTGGTAACAGTCTATTAGAAACTATCTTTAAAGTTTACAAGCAAAAGGAACTGCTTGAAGATGCGATTATTATCTATCGTGTCCAACGTGCGCCAGAGCGCAGAGTATTCTACGTTGATGTGGGCAATATGCCAAGTCACTTGGCAATGCAATTTGTAGAACGTGTTAAGACGGAAATCCATCAAAGAAGGATCCCATCGTCAACAGGGGGCGGTCAGAATGTCATAGACTCATCATACAATCCTCTATCAATCAACGAAGACTACTTCTTCC
>Ga0209932_1000002_pt1 | contig 124221 bp, 180 predicted proteins | sample SalPon2_B_H2O_MG_2_FD_185728 | JGI IMG/M metagenome (GOLD analysis project Ga0209932, IMG submission 185728) | Salt pond water microbial communities from South San Francisco under conditions of wetland restoration - Salt Pond MetaG SF2_B_H2O_MG... ...
TTGCAAATATTATTAATGCGAACACAACAACAAATTGAAAAAATTAAAAAAGGTCAAGGCGATCCTTACTCAATTAACAATGTTGTTGATGTTGAATCGCTTTATAACTATTATGTTTCTAACGAAGGCAATGTTGTTCAAAAAAATACAGGGCCAAAAATATTAAAAGTAGATCCTACAGAAGATTTGTTTGATTCTTTGATAAAGTCTTTAAAAAAACAAGTAGGAGATTTTGATGTAAGATATATGCACTACTTTGATGTCACTGATCCTCACATCATACACAATGATGATGAGTTTGAATATCCAGATTGTTACAAAGCATTTACTATTCCTTTGCGAATTTATGGAAGCAGTGATGATGTCAAGTTAATTGTTTTTGATCAATACTATTATGGAGGTCCTGCAAAATTTGTCAACGGTAGTGATATGTCAGATTATCCTGTGCATTATAATAAATTCTTAACTGACTATAATGATATTGAACAACAATCAAATGTTGAACTAAATGACGCCGAGCTTGAGCATTTGACTCATCTGCAACCTAGTTGGTTAAAAGGATTAAGTATTAATAAAATACTGCCATGGTCTATAGGAAAAGCATTGTGCTTTGATAGTTTGGCACTACATTGCTCATCTGATTTTAAAAGTAAAGGAATAACAAGAAAAATTGGGTTAAGTATATTTACAACCAGGAGTAACGTATGAAACTAAATATGGAAGAAGTGAAAAAAGAATTAGATTTATTATTTCCAGAATCATACTGTGCCAATTGTGGTAGAGTAGGACCACATGAAAACCCACTGTATGAAGAATTTATTGACGGTGATAATAAACCAGTGATAATTGAAGTATGTAAACACTATGTTAAACAAAAAATAAAAAAGGATTAAACATGATAAAATGGTTGAAAAATATTTGGTATGAGTTTAAAATACATTTAGCATATAAGAAAAAAATAAAAGAATTAAAAAAGAAAGATCCTTTTATTTACAAATAGGAATATAATATGAAATTAGTTTTTTATCCAGATGCGTGGCTCACAAAAAAAGTAGAGACGTTTGACTTCGAAAAGTTAGATGCTGAACAGATTGAAAAACAAATGATAACCTTGATGAAGATTTCAAAAGGTGTTGGCTTGGCCGCTAACCAAGTGGGCCTTGATGCACAAATATTTGTTATGACAAACAAGTACGGAGAAAACTTTTCAATTATCAATCCAACTATAGTTGCCGCAAGTCAAGAAACAGTCATGGGCGAAGAAGGTTGTTTGAGCTTTCCAGGATTGTTTTTAAAAGTTAAAAGAGCTCAATCACTTGCTGTTGAGTTTTACGATCCTAAAGGCAACAAGCAAAACATAGAATTCACAGACTGGGACGCAAGAGTTTTTCAACACGAGTTTGATCACTTGTACGGAATAAACTTTATCAATAGAGTTAGTAAACTTAAACTAGATATGGCTAAGAAAAAGCAGGAAAAATTAGTTAAAAAGATTATGAACGATATTGAGCAAAATAAAAAATAATTTAGATACTCCAATAATAATTCATTAAGCCACCCACTAACAACGTCACAAGTATTGCATTTAAAAATAGCAGTGCTCGGTCGTGCCATAAGTAACCAACCCATGCCCAACCAATTGTACCAAACAATCCAAACCACATATCCACATGTGGAATGGTTCCTACACTTCTAGAAGCAGTTGCTATTAAAATAAAAAATACTGATACCCATTTAACGTACCATGACAGATCACCTTTGGGTGTGACTTTCTTTATTACTCTAGATGAATTTAATTTCTTTATCTTGTCGTCAAGTTTTTCTTTTATAGGTTCAATTGTCATTTTTAAATACCGGTATTGGATTCATTTTGTGTAAATTAACTTTTCTTATTTTTTGATATGTGTCATAGTATTCACTGTTTGATCCATGTGTCATTGCATGTTCCATTTGTTCATATGTTAAGCCACCTAATTGATCTAGATCAGTTCTGCCATCTTCCCACAAACCATCTGTAGGAGGTGCATCTATAATTTCTTGTAACACATTTAAATCTTTACCCAACTGCCATACTTGTGATTTCATTAGATCTGCAATTGGTGATATGTCCACTCCACCATCTCCATACTTTGTGTAAAAGCCAACTCCAAAGTCTTCTACTTTGTTGCCTGTGCCAACAACTAAACCTTGTGTGGCACCTGCAATGTGATGCAGTGTGACCATTCTTATTCTTGATTTGGTATTTGCAAAAGCATGTTGATTGTTAAAGTCTATCTGCATTTCAAATTTGAATGCATTGTACACTGTGTCTAAATCAACTGTGATGTGTTCAACGTTTGAAAACTTGTCTGTTAACCATTCACCATGTTTAATACTTAGATCGTGTTGTGATTGAATTTGTTTGATTGGCATTGACACTGCATACACAGGTAACTCTGTCATTGCACACAGAGTACTAACCACAGATGAATCAATACCACCAGACACTCCTACAACCAGTGTTTTACGATTGTGTTCCGTTGCATAATTTTTTATCCAGTTAGATATTTTGTTTTGTAACATCTTATACTAATTCATTTTCATATTGTTTTTTACTAATCATTTCACATTCCACAGCATCTACTTTTGCAACATCATACAGCAATTGAATTGATTGTTCAAAACTGCTGTAATCTTTTTCCCACCAAAGCACAGTGGCTTCTTGTGTTCCTTTAGTTACAGTCACTTTGTAATAACAGTTTGACATAATATTTTTTACTGCTTTAATGGATCATACACAAACTCATATCCACTCATGTTTGCTATGTACATGTTTTTGTTTGGCATTTTTACAAACCTTAATCTTATTGATCCGTTTTCCAAAGTCATTACTATGCCGTGTTGGTTACTTGAAATTACCAATGCGTCCAGATATTGATCTTTGTCCGTGCAATGAATTTTAACTGTTTCATTTTCGTAATGCATATTTTATATAATACTATGTTTTACAATTTTGTCAACCTGAGAAAGGCTTTTGTTAAACATTCCATCCATTGACTTTGTTTGTTCTATCAACTGTTTATTAAGTTCCGGGCTGTGTACTGCTTGTTCTAAAAACTTTTCATTGGTTACGTTTTTAACTGTTTCTATATATGCAGGTGGCAGTGCATTCAAAGAAAGATATGGAGGCCAACTTAACACAGCAGGTATCCAAAATATGTTTCGCTGTTCAACATATTCTTTGATGTTTTGTGTGTCATGCACATTGTAAGCCTGTATCACAGTGTGGGCTGATATTGTTATGTTGCTATTGTTGTTCCTAAAATCTAGCCATTGGTTAATGACTTCTTCTTTAGTTTTCCAATCTGTTCCTTGTCTCACATATTCATCTACTTTGTTAATTCCATCAATGCTTAACATGAGATACAGCATTTTGAATTTTTTCAATTTGTCAATGTACTTGCTGGGAAAAAAAGTAGCATTGGTATTGACTTGAAGACTTATATTTTCAGCAACATTCTGCTGTTCCAGTATCTCTATCAATGATTTAAATTCAGGTGTGATAAAAGGTTCTCCGCCTAGATATTTGATTCTAGTGACATGATTCAAATCTATTGAATCAAGTATTTTTGTTAAATCTTGTTTTTCAACAGTTACATTTTTTATTTCAGCCCACTTGCTACTGTACTGTGGACTACACATTCTACAAGTGATGTTGCATTGATTACTGACACTGATTTCTAAAAATTGTATTTTGTTACCAGATAACTCTGCATTTAAATTCTGCCTCATGCTTTTTCGCACACCTGCTTGTTCTTCTTTTTTGCATTTCAAACAGCCATCGTCCCAGTTGTCATCTTGCATGTTGTTTACCAAAGACTTGTAAAATTCAGAATTACGAAATTCAGAAAAAGAATGCTCGTTGATATTGTATCCAGACTGTTTGCTGTATCTACAACAGGGCTTGAAATTTCCTGCTACATCAATACAGACATGATTGTGAAAAGCATTGCAATTTGGCATTCCTGTATACTAACAGAGAATACATAAATTGTCAATTGATAAAAAGATCTTTTATGTGTTGGTATTTTGTTTTAACAGTCTCGGCAAGAATTCAATTGCATTTGTATGTGTATTAGCAAATTTTGTATGTGCAATTACATAATTTGTATGTGTTTGTAAAATTTGTATGTGTTACACAGTTTGTATGTGCATTTCGTAAATTTTGTATGTGCTATTACATAATTTGTATGTGTATGTCGCATTTTTTACAAAACGTGTATGTGTTGTATTGTTTGTATGTGTATTAGAAGTTTTTTTAAAAAGGCGGGGGTTTTAAACAAAATAGTATGTGCAACGATTTTTACGGTGTCAGAATCCACATCAAAGGATGTACGGTTATGCCTGTTCGCACAGCTCACAGGTACTGTTTCCACTGTGTGTAACAGTGCTGTAAAGTTCACACCCAAGCACCCATGCTAAAGACCTGTTTAAACAGCTTTACAGCGTCTTACAGTGGGGTCTTTGACTGTGTAAGCATAAATGTGTGTCAAAGCACAAACCCTGGCTAAAAACAGTGAAAATCTGGTACCCAAAGCACACACCAAAGCACACAATTGGAACACAATTAGTCATTGGCCTTAGCATGATCACATAGTGCATATAATAGCAATTGGCTAACCCTATAACCCTTGTTAAACTAGTACCATAGTGGATCACTGTTCGCTTTGCTCACCTCTGTTGACAGCCCGGCGAGTTCTGTTAAAAACACACCAAAGCAGTGTCAAGCATTATCAAGCATTGACCACAGTGTGTGCGAGTGCATAACCCTGATCACACAGTTGACAGCTGTGTCTGAGGGTGCTAGACCACATTCCGCATACAAAATCTATACATAACCGCAAGTTGCAAATACACCGCCGCCTATATGTACACCACATTTTTTTACTGCGTAATTTTTCAAAAACTCCAGAACATCAACCCCATCAAGTTTTAAAACCACTGTGTGTCCACATCATGCTCTAAACCAAGTTGCGTTTCCGCAACTCGTAGTAAATGCTTCGCATTAGCAGTTGCCCTTTCTTACCTCGCCCTCCGCCTATGTTATAGCCCATTTTTTTTGCTGTGCAACTAGCGCCAGGATCCAGGTTTCCAAGCCCCGGCTAGATCACATGGTCGGTGGGGTGATTTGAAAAAATTATTTCATGAAGGTGTGGTTGCCCAACACACCTATGTACTGTTTACTATCTGCCCAGTGTGGATACACTAGATTGTGTGCATAGTAGAATACTGCACCATGGGTGTTATCACTGATCGTTAACCCTGTACTGCCTGCTATCATTATGGCAAGTTCAACTGACTCCCGCCAAGCTCTGGCATTGCCTGTTATGGTTTCGCCTGTTGATTCGTAGTTGGCCCATATCACATCCCGGTTACCATCACAGTACCATGAGAACTTGCATCTGTGCTTGACAGGATAGTACACTCTGTCTGCATCAGCTAGGTCTTTGTGTTGCTTGGTTTTCCATGATTCTCTCACAGGACCCTGTTGTACCACAGCACAATATGTACTGGGCCATCTTGAATCTAACACTCTATTACGAGTAACATTGCCCACTGCGGCTTTGCCCGAATATGATTCTGCCCTTGCTTCAAAGTATATGTTCTCTGCTAGACACACAACCTCATTGTGTTGGCTTTTGGCTACATCATTTGCATCCAATTCTGTCCACAATATGTGCTGGGCCTGTGTGGTTAATTCTGCTACAGGTTCTGCCGATCGAGCTATACCTGTCAAAGTGGCACCTGTGATGACAGCTGTGACTATGATCACACACAGGGTTCTATACCAGATCCATGCTGTGTGGTACCAAGCAGTTGTTTGTCTTTGTGTATCGTTTTGCATATGTTACCTCTCTGTTATATAAACATATTAGCATGTTAGGGGATCTTGTCAACCCCCTAACTGCTGTTGATTTGTTAGTCTGCTCTCGATTCCATGTGTGCATCCATGCCGTATTTGTTCAGCACTTCAGCAAAAGCATCACAGCCGTGTTCTTTGATGTCCATTGATTGTGTATGGCACCATTTGTGATCTGACATGATGTCATAGTAGCTGATGTACCAACCGCCTCGGTAAGCATTAGATCCAATGCCCACTTTCTTTAAGAAGTCTACAAACTTACCTCTTGCCGGACGGATCTTCACATTGGCAAATCCACAGTACATGGGTTCACCGTGTCTTGACACAAACTGTTCCACAGCCAATTTAGCGGCCACACAAGCTTCGGTCCAAATCACACCCGGGTCTTGGCCTTCTGCCACAAACTGTCTTATTTCTTTTTGATCTTGTTTTAACATAAGTACCTCTCTATTGTTGTTTATGTTTTAATATTAACATGGATTGTATTTTTGTCAACCACACAATTAACAGGCCAACAGCTATAAAATGTAGCGGAGTTGGCTTGTGTTTGAGCCTAGGCACTTTTACGAGCCTTTTTTTGTTGCAGTTGTTTAACAGTAAATTGTAAAGTGGTCAACAATGCGTCAAACTCAGCAAGTTGTGTTGCATCGGGTTTACGAATAACATGCTTGGCACTGTTGGCAGTTACTTCGTAAAACGGAGTTTTAGTTTTGTAAATGTAAATTGTGTTTGTAGATGTGCAGTGTGTTGCAAGTTGTTTTGCATTTAGTTGTTTTGTTGTGTGCATTATAAACCTCTCTGTTTGTTTATTAAGTTTATAATAGCATAATAATAGAATCCGTCAACCATAAAAAAAAGCCCCTTTTTACGGGGGCTTTTTGAGGTACATCCTTCGAGGATTAGTTATAAGGTCGGGTCACTGCTTCAAAACTTTTGCCATATGTTCTCACATCATCGTAATACACAACCTGTGTTGGATATGGATCTGCTTTGTTTTTTGTAGTTCCATCGATCCATGGCATGGGTGGAGTGTGATTGATTCTGCTGACATGAGTTTGATACAATCCAAATTTGAAATAGTTCTTGCCACCATCGGATGTCTGTCCTTTGTAATCATATTTCAATTCACCGTTGATCCAAACTCTCACAATACCATCTTTGTTTTTACTGCTTTTAAACTCCAGCACAACATCTGTCCATTTGCCCAACATGTCTTTGATGTCAAGCAAGTGTGCATTCTTTTTGTAGTAGCCTGAATAAGAATCTTTTTCTTGATAGAATGCTTTTAGATATCTCACAGCCCAGTACCCACCGTTGTTGATTTCAAAACCCAAGTTGTGAGCAAAAGTTTTTCCATCTGGTTTATAGTTAGGCATGACTTGGTGTATCTGTGCCGCTTGTAGTTGCACAGGATCTACTGACACAAAGTCTTCTGGTAAGTAGATAGACCATGCAAAGAACTTGTGCTTGAATCCTTTTTTAACAGAAGTCAATTCCGATCTGTGTCTATCGTTTTCACAATCATTCCAACTTTTGTCCCATGAACAATCACCTTCTCTGATTTCAAATTTGATAGACTGTGTGCCTGACTTTACTGGATGTCCGTCTTCTGCATTCACAATTTGAATCTGATGTTTGTTATGAGTGTCACCTACAGATCTACCCCAATTGGTACCCGAAGCAATATCCTTAGGCAATGTAGTACCCCATGGCATTTTGTAAAGTGACTTGCTGTCTGCTAAAGCAGGAACACTGGCAATGCCTAACATGATCATGATAGCAACTGTGCCACCCACTGTTAGGATTGTTAATTTGATAAATTCAATTGTTTGTTTCATTGTACCTCTCTGTTTATTCTTTATACTAACACAAAAGGGCGATATGTCAACCGCCCTCTTAAAACTTTTTACAACTACTGCTTGTTCTGTGATTCGTTGATCTGTTTGCCTAATTCATCACCTGCACCACAACCCACAACTGCTCCCACGATTGTTGCAAGTGTCTTACCTGAGCCTGAGCCTACATGACTACCCAAATAACCGCCACCCACACAACCGGCCACAGTAGAAATCTGTCTCACAGATTTATCTGACATACTGCCAGTGGTTGCACTACAAGCCGACAAACCGATTAGGGCTACTAGAGCCAATGCCAACTTTTTCATTATTGTGCCTCCTTATTTGTTTGTGTTGCTAATGCAACTAAACCAAAAAATATTGTTCCTAAGATTGAAACTCCTGCAACTGCCCATCTCCACAATGCGTTAGCATCTTCCGGCATACAAGCACCGCCACAATCTTCTAGCACTCCTACGCCTACTAAAGCACAGAAGAATACCATAAAGATTGAAAAGTATGATATAATGTTTTTCATTTGTACCTCTCTGTTCATATTATTAATATAGCACATTTTGGAATTCCGTCAACCTCTTATTTTGTTCCATGACATGGAATAAATTTAAGGGCAATAAATGAATACTGCCCTTAAATCCGAAACAGTTTAACTGAGAGGTTAGTAACTGTTTCTGTCGCATCATCTTTGAAGAGAGGTTTTGATTATGATGCGAATTTTGTTCCTGTGTAACCTGGTTGGGCTCCACGTTTCATACAAGTCACTCTTGCCAACTTTTGCCAATCATCTGACATCTTTTTCAAGTCTGCAAGTTTAGTAACCATTCTTAATGAAATCTCATTTAGCTGATCTTTGTGATCTTCCATGAACTGTATAAGGCCTTGACCTTCTTGTTCAGAGAAGCCGTATTCTCCCAGCATGTTACCATCTTTGATAACTTGCTTACATCTAAGAAACTTGTCTCTAGCAGAGTCCATTGTAAGATCCAAGTAGTGACATCTTGACATGATCGCCGCCAAGTGATCTTGCAACTTCTTAGACTTCACATAGTTGAACTTGATGTTTGTGATCATGATCACTGAACCTCGATATTCAAATCTATCAGGCACACCTTCATGTGCAAGTACTCTAGACTCTGAGTTCCAACTGATGTAACGTTTCTTACTGCTGTCCAAAGCCGCTTTCAAGATGTTAAGTGATACATCATCAAACAGTACTGTATCACAATCGTCTAGCACTAGTATGTTGCCTGGGTCTGAAAACTTGTACAACTTTTGATAAAGACCCAGTGCTGACATTGAACCTCTAACAACTTCAAACTTGGGTGGCACATCTGCCATCTTGTTAAAGATGTCCGAACGGTTCAGTTGTTCTTCAACACCGTAACTTTTACCAACACCCGGAGGTCCGGACACAATCATTGCTCTAACGTTGCCTTCTTGTGTTGCCTCTGTCATTTGTGTTAACACCTCGAACCTTTCACGTATACGTTCGATGGCTTCTTCATCTGTTTCTGTTACAACTTCTTTCTTCTTAGGTTGTACTCCATCTAGCACAACATAGTCTGCGTCACGTTGATCAGCAACACGTACCCTAATTGGCTTAGCCGGAAACTCTCCTTCTGATGCTGTGCGTCCATCTACTAAGAAGAAACCGCCGCCCTTTTTCAATGGGCTCCAATCTCTGATCATTGTAAACACAACATCTTCAACCGGTTGGTCGTTGTAAATACCTGTTTTAATTTTAACTGCGTTTGCTTTCATTTGTCCTCTCTTCGTTTTGTTAATTTGCAATTGTTAATATACTAACACAGATCCATGATTTGTCAACCGCTTAGATAATTCTCTAATTTTTTTATCTGCGACCTCTTGGATCCATTTGTTCTCTTTGTTTCTGTCTTTCCAAGCCTGCAACCTTTTGGCAATTGCTTGTGCTTGATCTTCTGTTAACATTTTTTTCATATATACCTTCACTGGCTCTAATGAGCCAGTGTCCCATCGTTGTTCATGTACAGTGCACCTGTCCACTTAACAATGTAATCTCCAAAGATATTTCCTCGAGGAGCATTCAGTGCCGGGTTGGCCCATGATGCCGCTTTAAGAATATCTCCTTGTTTGAACTGCACACCTTTAGAAGTTGCGAAGTCTGTTTTAACAATAAATGAATGAACAGACTTTTGTGTTCCGTGTTTGGTTGTAACTTTGATAAACTTTTTACCAGCACTAGTTTCAATACCTTCACAAAACTCTTTGTCCATGTTTTGTTTCACAGTATCATTTTTACTAGCACCTCTCCAACCAATGTAGTCTTGCTTGATCTTTTCGATATAGTTGTTTAATTGTTCTTGCATTTACCTCTCCTTGTTATTTTAATAACTATAGCACATCTTTGGAATTTGTCAACCTATGCTGTTTTTTCCAATTTATAAGACCTTTTTAGGATGCCAATGTGTTCCTTAACTGCATCAATCATCAAAGGCTTCCATTGTGGATTGTCGTAATGCGAATAAAACCAAGTGCCTACTGGTCTACCCAAAAAGTCTTTGTCGCCTACATTTTTCATCAAGTAAATGTATTCCTCACCCGATCTAAATCCGTTTTCCAAATAATCGTTTTCGTCTTTGTAAACTCTATACTTGCAATCCTTCTCGCCTCGGTCTCTCATGTAATAAACATTTTGAAAGTTATATGTCTCGGCTTGTCTGTTATCAAAATCAATTGTTTCGCCGATAAACATTCCCCAACTGCTGGCATCACCAAGTTTAATTGCTTTGCCAACTTTGTTGGGATCTTCCCAATGCTCAATTAACTTGTAACCTAACCCGCCCGGGTATCCATCCCAATGCTGATAGCTCGAGATGATTTGTTTGTTTTGCTGTAAACCTATTCTTGCTCTTGTTGCCATTTTACCTCTCTAGTTGTTTTTATTATTTTATATTAGCACGTTTATTTAATTTGTCAACCTCTAGCACTAGTAGTCGTCTCCGTAGTAACCGTAGTCTTCATCAGTACCAAACCCTGCTGAAGCAAGTGCTTCACCGTCATCGTATAGATCATCGTAATCGTGATCTTCGTAATCGCTGTACTCATCGTCCTTAGCAATGTGCACCATACCATCGTATGCTACTTCATATTCAATCTTAAGCGTTTCCGCCTCGTCAAGCGTTTCTGCTGTGTCAATGATTTCGTTGTTCCAAATTAAGTTGTACATGTGCCTCTCCTTTGTTTATAGTTTTATATTAACATAAGTTGGATTCTTGTCAACCTCTTATTTTGTTCCACTTTGTGCGGATTCTGTAATGCTCCATATGGGATCTTCTTCGTATGCTTCCCAGTGAAGTGTGTTGCTGGATTCAAGTTCATACCACAGCTCTTCGATCTCCTTGTATTCTGCTTCTAGGTCTTCTCTAGACATCTTGTGAAAACCTCTAAAGCCACCTTCTAAGATATATGACAGAGTTGAATAATCTCGTTCTAGATAATCGGAATAGATCTTGTGTGCTTCAACCTGCATACATCGTTCAGCCATCACATAATGCGACAACTTCATTGCCCTACTGTCTTCGTAGTAGGGCTCATGTGAGTCTTGGTCATTTAAGTCTGCAGGCAGTGTGCCCAGTGGATCAAATCGTTCATCAACCATTTGCTTATTCCTCCTCTTGCACATCTACTGTTATGGTATATGATATACCTGTGATGCCCGGAGAGTCTTTAAAGGCATCATGTTGTTGCACATATTCCCATATCATTTCGGAAACATATTCTTTATCTTTCTTGTTGAAGTCTTCGTTGATACCTACTATTTGTTTAGCCATTTGCCGCTTCCTCCTTTTGATCTTCTTCATACTGTTGCATACTTTCAACAATGCCCATGTAGTCGTCTAATAGTCGACCATCTTCTGTTTCCCAAAAGTCTGAATCAGACTTGGGTGCATCTTCACTACATGAATAGCAACGATCATCAAAGTCTTCCCAAATGCCCATAAAGTCCATTCCGGGTTCATAGTAGATCAATCGTATTGAGCAATCTTTGTTGTGTTCTAAATATTCTTCACACGCTCCAATTGGCGGGGCCCACGCTGAGTCAAAGCCAATTGACAATCTAGCATTGTCTCCATCACCTTCCACTTTGATGTTGTCGTCATATAGATCAACATCCCATTTGGTAGACCATTTAGCAACACGCCAATCATACCAATTGTTGTGTCCGTCTACCACAGGTTGTTTTGACATTTTCTCAGTATCGCTTGAGCTTTCTGTATCCTCTAACTCTTTGGGCATTGGATACAAAGTGTTTAGCAATTGACCTTCTTTGGCACCTTCTAGAAGTTTATCTAATTTGTGCTTTGGTCCTGTTATTTCAATATTGTTATTACACCAGTTTGGCATATTTTACCTCTCTCTGTTTATGTTATTACTATAACAGCCTTTCCAAATTTGTCAAGTGTTATATTTGATTATCTGTAATATCAAATACCCACTGATCCCATGGTTCAGTAGTTGTTGCTTCTAACACATTTGGAATGACTTCTGTGTGAGTGTAGTCTTCAATCGCATTTTTGATTGTGTTTGCTACATCCTTGTTGATGTAGTCGCACCATACTGATCCATTTTCAAACCATGGATCAATTTGATCGTTGTGTGCTACTGCTACCTCAAATTTGATTTTGTCTAATACTGTTTTTTCAAATGCCATATACCTCTCCTTTATTTTTAATATAACACATCTTTGAGATCTGTCAACCTCTTAGTTTCGAGCTAGAGTGGTTAGTTCTAGCTCTAAGGATTTAATTTATAAAGTCTCTATCCCTGAAATGACTTGCATCATTGTTATTAAGTTTATAGAGCTAATAACCCCGCGACTGGGAAGAAGGGCTCTTCTTTCATTGTGCATACTATAACCGATTACCAACCACGGACCTCAAGTTATACCTCAGCACATGAAACCTTTAATTCTAATTGTTTGTACAATTCTGTAGATTCTTTTTTGGCTTCTGCAATTGCTTCATCAATGCAATCACCATACCAACAATCATCATTGTGTTCTGCTTGTTTCTCAATCACTGACTCTGCATGATCATCTTTGTAGTACAAGCCTCCTAGACCCGATGAACCCATCAAGTGGCCTCTAAGATAAACCCTTGCACCAAACACAAACCATGCATCATACCCTTCATCAATTCTTTTGGCCATATGGTCTGTGTCTGTTTCATCACAGTACAAGTCTTTGGGATGAATGTCTTCGTAATAGTATCCTACACGAATATCAAAACCATCTTTGGTATGACGCAAATGTTCTATCTCGTTAAAGTGATCTGACATTACACTGCCTCTCTTTTCCATTCAAACTCATCTGTAGACCATTCACAATCTTCATAGTCTATAGAATCCGAATCTTCATATGGAACACATTCAGCAACCTTTACTGCCTCGAATGATTCCGAAGAATCCGGATTGTAGTCTTGTGCATGAACTTCTACAGGCTCACCATCATGAAAGCCTTCACTCCATTCAATTCTTTCAATGCCACCATGGTCGATAACAGCATCTATGGCTTGATCTTTATTGGTTGCAACAACATCATACTCTACCCAGCAAGTGTAGGCTCGACGAACTCTAAACTTCTGTTTGCCAATATCCTTGTGAGGATTGTCTTTACCGTATTCTTTTTTCATAACATTAACCCCGCCAGTATTGCTAAAGTAAATCCAAATGCTAGCCACCCTGCGATGTAGCCAATGCCAAATGCTATTGCTCTGTGTATTAACCAAATAATAGCACCGCCTCTTGTTTTTTTATCGTATATTAACATAGTACCTCTCTTTGTTATAGTTTAATAATAGCACAACTCTGTTTGTTGTCAACCTCTTAAAAGTGTTAATTTGCGTAGGTTATTACTGACAAAACAAAGTTAGCAACAATCATTGCACCCACAATATCTAAAACTATCATTAGTTCCACTCGTCCCAATTGTAAATGCCTTCGACACCTTGGTTGCCGTATTCTTTGTCTTGCATTTCTTCATATGACACAGTATCGTCTTCTACCATGCCACCGTCGTTTTGACTGAGCCATGTGCTACCACAAACCGGACACGCATCTTTGTCAGTGTTGATTGGTCCGTGATCGCAATCTTTACAATACCAATCGTCTACATACTCGTCTTCAAGATAAAAAGGATCTTGCATTATGCCACCTTCCTTTCTTTAGTTAATAGGTTGCCGGGCACGTTCCATCTCACAGAACCTGTGTCGACAACTACGTTTTTGATTTTGACTTTGGTCACTGTGCCTGTTTCAGTTCTACCATATCTGCCTTTGAAAGAAACAGTGTCACCTACTTTGAATGTCTGTGCTTGTTGAGTGTGAATTTGATTTCTTCTCAACTTGATTGCATCAATCACAGTGTTTAGGTCTTCGTTGTTTAATTTGTAAATTGTGTCTATTACTTTTTCTAATGTCATGTTTACCTCTCTGTTATTAAATTAATATAGCATGAATCCAAAATGTGTCAACCTCATTTTTAATCCAACAAAATCATATACTCTTTTGGATAATGTTCTTTAAACCAATCAAGGCCGTCTCTCACAGTTTGCCACAACTCATGTCCGCCATCATCAATATTGTTTTGATGAGCTAACATCTCTGCGCCTTTGATTGCATCGTACACCGCAACGGCTGTTGGCTGTAACGTACAGGCTTGTCCCGAATAAGGATTCTTAACTTCAACTGGTTCTGTGTCAAATAGTTCTACCACAAATGGTGGGTTTGGTTCTTTTTGCATAATGTTCCTCTCTGTGTTCATATCTTAATGTAGCATAGTTCTAATACTTGTCAACCACTTTTTGTAGTGCCTACCTGTTACAGTAAACACTACATTTAGTTTGTTATATGTTAAGCAACTTCTTGTTGTGTTGCGTTTACAAATTGCACAAGCTCATCGTTGCATTTTTTCCAAAAGTCCGCGTCCATGTCCACGTCCAAATTAACAGCACCGTCATCTTGCATGCCTTGTTCACTGTAGTCAAAGTCCAACAAGTCACCTAACAGTTTGCTGTCAAAGTCACAATGCTCTTCCATGTACTTTATGCTGTTAGCAATAAACCCATCGTCTGTGTAAATCATGCCGTCGCTGTCTTGTTCATGTTTTATTTTGTTTATTAGTGCATTGTTGTCATCGTCACTGCCATCATACCATGTGCCGTCTTTGCCACTGCCATCGTAACTAATAGTTCCACTAAGTCCGCCACTCCAATAGTAGCCACAGTCTTCATCACTGTCTTCGTATTTTGTAACTGTCAAGCCAATGTTTTCAACTTTAACACCCTTCACAACATTTTTGTTCCATAAACTAGTGCCGTCAGTCCATATTCTGTTGCCACCCACATATATGCTAATGTGTGCTGTAGTGTCGTAATCGTCACCACTGTCCCATTCAAAGTCAACATTTTTGTTTTGTAAAAACTTAATGCCTGCTTGTATTTGTGCTTGTGTATATTTCATTGTGTACCTCTCTTTTTGTTATGTTATTAATGTAGCACATTTGTGTGTTTTGTCAAGTGTTTATTCTACAAATGTGCTGTCTTTGTAACTTTCAAACATTAATGTAATGTACTTTTCTTTTGTTGTACCGTCCATGCGTGTGTCGTATTGCAAACGTATAATGTTTTTTTGCAACTGTGGAAATGTTGTTACAGGTTGCTTGTAGTATACGGGCTTTGCTACTTTGCTGTTGTATGCCATTTGTTTACCTCTCTCAAATGCTATTGTTTTATAATAACACAACTTTGCGTTGTGTCAACCGTTGTGCCACAGCCTTTGCTCTTCCAAATAGTCTGCGTCCAAATTCCTTTTTTCCATTTCGTCTTCCAATGCACATTCGTCTCCCGGGTATGCATTTGCCATCACAGCATTGTAAGTCATTACAATTTCTTCGTCTGTCATTTTGCTGTAGTCTTCTTTATATGTTGTCATGTGTTTTACCTCTCTTTGTTATGTTATAAATGTAGCACAGTTTACAATATTGTCAAATTAAAAACAGTAATAAATTATTACGCAATGTTTTTAACTTGTTCAATTTTTGTTGTTTGCACAACAATGTACTCTCCCGTTAAATTTACCCAATTTTTTGCCCAACTTTTTGCATCGCGTTGTGCTTGTTTGCGTGTGTTAAAAGTTGACTTTGTAGTTTCAAAAGTGCCTTGTTTGTTTTTTAGCAAGTAAGTGTATGTCATGTGTACCTCTCTTTGTTTGTGCTGTAAGTATACACTAGTTCCCCAAACTGTCAACCTCGTTGTGCCTGTTTGTGTGCCTTTTTTTTGTAACAATTGCAACAGGTTTTGCACTGTTGGAACAGGGGTCTGAAATGGGACACAACATCTAGTGTGAACTACATCTAGTGTCGACCCCTGCCACCATGGCACAAGACCAATCACCTGCATCCGCGGCAGTATCATTGAGCTAAAAAATTCCAAAAAAATTTGTGCCAGTCTTGATCAACCCCTCGTGAACCCCGTCGTGAGGCCTTCGTGAAGCCTTAGTGAACCCCTAGTGAACGGTCGTGAGGTAGTGAGGTAGTGAGCCGTCGTGAGGGTCAGTGACTGTAGTGAATCAATTCGGACTGCATAAATACTTGCATGAAACTTTCAGAACTGTTACAGACTGCGGAAAACATAGGACCAGCACCCCGATCAGTGTGCAGATCAGGTAAACCAGATTCAGAACTGCCGGCTTCATGGCTAGCAAGTTGTAGATCACAGGGCCTGCGTAGAAGAGATTCAGACAAAAAGCACACCATAAAAGGCAAACGTATCTCTATAGATGGTAAAAAGATCAAAGGTCGACCGTACGGGTCAGCGTCAAACACCACTCCAGATTACTCAGATTAACAGCCAATTGCCACAGCGTACATCTTCGCATGCGGCAATCAGCAAAACCTAATAGCGAGCCCAGGAGCCCAATAGCGAGCTCTTTCGGAATTTACAGGCCTGCGGCATAAGTTTGGGAGTCGTTCACCTCGTCCCTACCTGTTGCTCTCGAGCCTCCCCGATGAACACGCTGAACTGCTACTAACCAGCCACTGCTTGAGCAGGTGCTTCTTGTTCAAAGCCTTCCTGCACAGATTCAAACACTTGAGCTTTGGTCTTAGGTGACTCCAGTGCAATCCACTTCACAGAATCCATGTTCACACCATTTTTCAACAGTGTTTTGGTTCTGCTCACAGTGTCGTTGGTAAACAAATGTCTCACTTTGCCAGTGGGCATTGTTACTGTAGCATAAAATTTATATTGTGTGTCTTTAGTTGCCATTGTCCCTCCTTTGTTATAGGTTGGCCCTAATTGTTATACTAGTATAATAACACATATACAGGATTTGTCAACCACTTTATCGCAGGTCTGATCATGGTTTTTAGACTACATATAGTGGTTTGACTGCGGATCAGAGTGTGGGAAGTATGGTTTTAAACACCTTTTCTTGTAGGAAGAGAGATAACCCTCAAAGTTTTGACCACCCGGGATTTGATCCTCTGAATCATGGGTTCGTATGGTTCGTATGACCCTGTTGAATCGCTTCGTATGACTCGTATGATGCAGAAAATAATTCATCTTTTACCATAATAGCACCACTTTTCTCTCAGCAGTCATGTGGTCTTTGTTACTACTGTTACTACTATGCTCTAGTGCAACACACAGTATTTCTCAGTCAACAAACTCACTAGCAACATGATCACTATAGTCATTGCCAGTGTGTATCCTTTATGCTGGTTTTTGGGGTGTGCTGACAGTGTTTTTATTGCAGTTGCTTTGATCAAACTCACCCTACAAATCCGTTGCCGATACCTGGTTGACGGGTGCTGTTGTCAGTTTCTGAATTAAAAGATCTTTTTTATTGTGGTGGCTGTTAGCCTCTCAGCGGTTCAATCCAAGTGATGTTTCCGGCCGCTTTCACATTGGGCGAATCACCTGTGGCTATAAGACTCAGCACATCTGCTGTGGAGTCTGATCTGCTCAACTGTAGCTCACGCAACTGTGCCGCTGTGAGTGTACCTGCACTCTTGTTGATCACATAGTTTGTGGCCAATTCTGTGCTGTTGGCTGTGACAGCACTGTCTGTGGTACTGACGTCAACTGCACCATTTGTGTGTGTAGCAAATGACAGTGGTGTTGCAAAAGTGGCATTTAATACCAATTTAAATTCAATGTTTTGATTAGAATCTGTAAGCACGTTGATTGATGTAGGTATAACAATGTCATCTAATCTAGCACTATTGAGTTTTATGCTGGCTAGATGATAGTATGTGCCAGTGCTACTCATGGTATAGTAAGTTAGACCTCTGCCTGCCAAATAACTCTTACCTGTTAGACTGTAACCACCTGAGCTGACCACTGTGCAACAAATATGTTTGAGTGTGGTAGCTGTGGCAACGCCTGCTGAGTTACTGATTTCATATCTCACTGGCAGTGCCGCTGTGGTCATGTAAGTTTCGTCAATTATGTTAGCATGATGAAACTTGTGTGCTACTACAAATGCACCGTCCACAATAAAGCCCACTCTCACAGACCCCACTCCCAACCATTCTATATCAACAAACAGGATCTGACTTTTGGTAAAGTCCAGATCAATGCCTGTGGTTCCTGAACTGTCAAGGGTGTCCACATTCCAATCTGTTTGTGCTATTCTTGTGTTGACCACACTGCCTGATACACTGCTACGTTTCACAATGTACATGGTGTCGCCGTCTTTTTCTAGATAAATTCCGTTTTGTGTGCCAAAGTAACCCACACGTTGACAGGTGTTTGTTTGATTGGCACCCATACAAAAAGAAGCAAATATTTCCAATGCTTTACCTGGTTGATATGGAAAAACTCTAGTTGTTTCCATGACTGCTTCACTGCCATTTGTAGTATCCACCGTCATGTTTACCAAACTAGCATCTGCGTTGTGTGTTATAGTTGCACCGTTGACTGCATTGGTCCAAAACTTGTCATTTTGTGCAAATCTGTGCTGACTGTCAAACAGTGTGACTGGTTGTGCTACCTGCTGTCTACCAAATGCATCCACATTACCATTACCACTGATACTGGTACTGCTACCTGTAGTGGTACGTACTACTGGTTGTCCAAGAGCATTGTACTCCATAGATCCATGAAGATTCTGTAAATTGTGATCACTTGGGTGTTGATATGTTGACATCTGTGTCTCCTGCTCTTATAACATATTTATTATAGATCATGATTCTTTTAATAGTAATGTAATAATTCTAATAAAAGATCTTTTTGATGATTTGTACTGTCATATCTATCACAGCAGAGATCATGCTCCACACAATCATGCCCACAACAAACATCACAAATGTCACAATCATGATCACAATCACTGACCAATACATGAGATCATTCAGCAGTTTCATGATCAGTTCTGTGCCGGAGGTGGGAGTCACATTCTTCATTGCTGTTCCTTGGATTTAAAGATCTTTATAAAAATCTTTTTTATTTTTTGCTGTATCTTTTGGATTCTGCTCACAGGTCGGTCATCATTCTGCTGTTCCAACTGTTCTATCTGTTTCCAAAACTCTTGGGCATCTTTGTCGCTCATGGTCATAACACATATATACCTAAATAAAATGCCACAGCCACAAACACAATGATCAATACGCCCTGTGTCACATATGAATTCATTTTAGTCTCTCCCGTTGTAGTCATCTTCCCATGCTTCATAATGAGTCTTTATTGGAGTATCACCTTTCTGCATTTTTGTCAGCAATTCACTGTGTTGCTGGTTGCGTTGACGCAGTTGTTCTGCTCTACAAATCTGATACGGCAGTACTCCTGCACGATACGATGAAACGAGTCCCATAGTAACAGGCACTGCCAGTATCGCCAACATTATCAAAAATGGTTTCACGTACTGCTCCGTTATGATGCCCTACGGCCACACTCAGCACTGTCATTATTGCAAACAGTGCCAACAGTAGCCTAATCTTGGACATACATTAGTATTTAACTGAATTTTTAGTGAAATTTTCTGTTGAAAATGCTGGGAAATTTTCCTTTGTTTTGGTATGTGCTGTACGCCCAATACCAGTCTGATCCGTATTCTGTTTTGCAGAAATTAATAATACCAGAGTCAGGATTATGAGAGCTGAAGATACTCCGGAGAGTTTTATATATTTTCGCCATGTTATATCCAATATCCTTTCCTATTCATTAGTTGTTTTTGTCGCCACTCTAGTTCAGCAAGGCTTTCAGATTGAGATAACCATTCTTCTTCGAGTTGTTGTTGTGATTTGACTATGAACAAATTACTTAACAAGTTTGTAAGCTTCTTTAACATTCTTATTCATTCCCAATCTCATCATTGTTAACATTTTTGTAAACAATTTCATTTGTAATATCTCCTAATTGATTTTTAATTCGTCATATTAATTTATGACAGAAATCTCTAAAAATACAGTGTTATTTGTCAGCGACTGCTGTGCAGATTCAGTACAGTTAACGGTGAGTCCAATGCCAAAGTTCTGGATTGACCTGTTGTAATGTATGGGGAGTTCTAGGATCAAACACACGAGTAAATTCTCGAAACTGTGCTAAAGCCAATTGATGATACTGTTGTTGGCTTCTGTCACTCACAATGCTTTGCAGATGCTTTTTCATTTTTGTATTGCTTAATGAATCCAATTGCACATGCAATTGATCTAACTGTTGATCCGACAACACTTTTCTTATGTCAGTGTAGGTTGGTTCATAACTGAAAGAGTTGACCACTGTGTCCAAATATCCTTTTTGCTCTAACCAGTCTATAAAATTCTGTGCTTTATTAATACTCCATACTGTGTGAGTGGCATGAATTCTAACTTTGATGTTTTGATTTGTTTTGCTGAAATTGACCCACTGTTCAACATTTTTTTCAAATGTGTTCCACTGCAATCCGTTTCTGATATATTCTGCTAGTTCACTAGTGGCTTCTACACTGCATCTAAGATCTACTTTGCCAAACAATTTTAATAAATCTAGTACTTTTTGTTTTGGAAATATTGTGGCATTGGTATTGATTTGTAATTCAACGTTTTCAGGTTTTGTTTGTTTAGACAGTAACTCAACAAATTCTTCAAAGTGTCTTGCCATAAATGGTTCACCACCAAATATACCAACCTGTTTTATGTAACTTAAATCTTGAGTTTTTAAAAGTTCAATGACATTTTTTTCATATTCAAATGTTTGTGCTGGTGTTGATTTAACTTCTCTCAAGTATTTTTGATCCAGTGTGGTCAAGCCTTTATCATATAAGTCTTTCAAATACACTGCTTCATTGTTCCATTCAGTGCTGAGAGTAGGTTGACAGTATTTGCATTTTAAATTGCAAAAATTACTAAAAGAAATCTGTAGCAGAGCTATTTTATTTTCTGGAACAGCACTATCAATTTTTAGTGTCTTTGTTCTCATACTGCTGTCAGATATCTGTTCTTCTTGATAACAATTATTGCAAGAATTATCTTTTAGATATTCATAATTCCAATTAGGATTCTTTTTAGCTTCTAATAGATCTTCCAGGCCAGAATACTTTTCATTAGTAAACGGCATTATGTCTGAAAATCTACAACAACTTTTTACACCAACTGTGTTTCCAACAGTTGATGGTGTTAAAAAAAGTCCATGACTTAACCAACTACAACCTTTATTATTCATTTTAATTATTTATTGGCTGTTGAGTTGCCGGTATTATTTCTTCTTTGGGTTAGAAATCATTTCCCATTCTTCATCAGTATATGGCCACATGTGATTTTTTCCTTAATAGTCTTTTACTTTTCCACTCCAAAACGCTACAGTTTTACCTCTCATGTAGTGTTTGCTAGGTTCGTACTTGCTTTTGGCTTTTTTAACTTTCATTAATCTCACACGAGCCATGTTATGAAATTTTGATTTTTCTTCCAGTATTCTAATTTCTCTATTGATTAATTCAACAGCTTCATAATTACCCAATAACATCATATGTTGTCTAGCTCTTATGTAGCCTAGTTTAGAAAACCATTCTATTATTCTATGTAAACTCATAGCACTTCATCCTTTATTATATTTTATTGGATGCTTAAGGAAAGCAATACCCCGGAACTTCCCCGGCTGTGCAACAGGTCTTTTCCTGTCGTCGCTCTTGTAAGGCGTGAGTTACGCCCTAGTCTTTCCTAGTGCCACGCACACGAGTGTGTGCCCAAAGGTATTTATAAAAATTTTAAAAAAAAGCCTTAATTATCTTTTTTTGAAATTCTGTCTCTTAAATCAGTACTACTAAATCTGTGATCTCTACTGTTGAAATACAGTGCAATACCTCTTTGTTGACAAACTTCTTTTCCAGTAAAGTTTTGGTCTTTGTATTCTTTGCCCAAAATTCTCACATCTATTGGCAGTGTTTGTAGTATATCAACTAAATCATTTTCAGTCTGATAAGGAACTATTTCATTAACATATTCTACTGCTTTTAACTGCAAGTATCTTTCAAACATAGTTTGAACTGGAGAATTTTTAGTACGTGGACGATCAATAGTAGGATCACTTTGCAATCCCACAATCAAATAATCACACTGTGCTTTAGCTTCACGCAACATAACAATGTGTCCTGCATGTAGCAAATCAAATGTACTAAATGTTATTCCTACCTTCATAATCTAATAATACAAAAAAACACACACAAAATCAACCTCTATTTTATCTCTCATTATCGTATATGTTAATGAACATTGGCATTCTAATTAAATAGTATTACAAAGAGCAACGATTAATAATTAACCCAGGAAACACTCGATGAGAAGCAACGAATATACTCGTCGACGGTTACGAAACAAGTACACTGACAACAAAAATAATCTTACCAGTGTTCCTGTAACCAACGACAGTAAAGAACAAAATCTAAAAAGGTATCATGAGCTGATAAAACAAGCAGAATCAGAGCAAGATCCTATTGAAAAAGTCACTCTAGAACAAAGAGCAGAACACTTTAAGAAACTAGCAGAAAACAAATAAGTGCCACTTTAATTAGTATGGAACCATGCTATAAATATTTGCATGAGGGATATAATTGCAAACATAATGAAACCAAAAAAGTGGAAAAAAATAAAAGCCAAAGCACCAAAAGTGCCCGGCAACACTTGTCCACAAATAGATGAGGTGTTGTTGACTTTGGAAAAAATTCAAACAGGACAAAAAAGATTCACACAGTTTCAACATGATCAGTTGATGAAGAAAATGGAAAAACTGCGTACAGCCAATGAGTCATTACGTAACAGCGGTATCTATTGGTACGAAGTTTGCAAAGACAATCTTAAACCTGAATAATAACATACCAGTTAATTTATAATATTTTTAGTTTAAATATTAGTATGAGTAGACGAAAGCGTGACAAATATCGTCACAAAAAAACTACACATCTAACACCAGAAGAAATTCATGCTTCAGATCTTATATCAGAAAAATTCAATCCAAACAAAAAAAGAAAGTTACAACCACGTGGATTGTCTCAAAGACAATACGATCGTCTTTTAACTGATTGGTCTAAGTCATTGGTGTTTGCTATAGGACCGGCAGGTACTGGTAAAACTTTATTTGCTGTGCATCATGCCATACAGGCTTTCAATTCAAAAGAAATCAGAAAGATAGTAATAACAAGACCGGCAGTGTCTGTACATGAAGATCATGGATTCTTGCCAGGAGGCCTTGTGGATAAAATGATGCCTTGGGTCAGACCAATCTTTGATATAATGACTGAGTACTGGTCTCCTCAACATGTAAAATGGTTAATGGAAAGTGAACTTATAGAAATTGCTCCGTTGGCTTTCATGAGAGGAAGAACTTTTAAAGATGCTTGGATCATAGCAGATGAAATGCAAAATGCAACTCCAGAACAAATGAAAATGATGCTGACTAGAATAGGAGAAAATTCTAGAATGATAATTACTGGAGACCTTGCTCAGCATGACAGAGGCTATGACAAGAATGGCTTACAGCACATAATTCAAAAAATGGAAAACAGTTCTAGTAGAAGAATATCTACTGTATTTTTTGGAAAAGATGACATTGAAAGACATCCTGTTGTATCTGAAGTGCTTGATCTTTATGACAATACTGAGTCAGATCAAAAGTTTAAACTATACAAATAGCAAATACTTTTTGAATTTACTTAGGAAGTTAATTTTGTGCTTCGCCTTCAATTTGATATTGTGGGTTCTTTGGAATCCAACCCTGTGGAGGATCCATCATTTCTGCTGTATCAATTTGATTCCAAAGATGAACAAATAATTCATCTCTATCTAAATGTATTTCATCACGTGAATCAGTTACATATTCTTCATTAAACTCTATAGAGTCTTCAACAACTCTTTCAACATAATCAAACAACTGCTCTTTGTTGTATTCAATTTTACGTTGATAGTCCCAATAAGGTTGTAGATCTGAATAACTTTTTAACGAAATCATTTGTTTTGTTCCTTCACTACAATTATTTAAGAAACTCATGTATATTAATATAGTATATGTTTGTTCAAATTACAAGTGATTAATTATTGCTTTTGATTAATTGATAAATTTCTTCCCAAGACTCAACAACATTTACATTGTCTCTTTTGTAATGCATATTGTAATCGTGTTGCATTAACAGAGATTTTAAACCTTGATTTGATGCAACATTAATATTGTAAATTCTATCATCAATATACCAAAGGTTAGTGTCTTTGAACTTTTTTAAAATTTCATCTTTGGTTTCACCAGCACTTAAAAAAATCATTGTGCCAAAACAATCTGTTGGAAAGTAATCTTCTAAATTCAAATATCTATAATATTGGCCAATTGGTTTATCACTGAAACTTGTAATACCAATAAATCTCCAACCTTCTTTATAAAATTGATTAATATATTTTACTGAATCTTTATAAGGATTTAGTGTACTTGCAATCATAGAAGTATTGAACTCTTCTTTTTTAACTTGTGATTCGTTATAAGGTATATTGAATTGCAGATGAATATCTGCATCGTGATGTGGAACGCCTGAACTAACATAGCCCTGCATTTCCATCCAGTCGATAAATGATGTGTTCCAATCAAAAACAACACCGTCAATATCAGTTAAAATAATTTTATGCTGTTCCATGATAAGCAATCTCTCTCTGTATTACAATATTTAAGAGAAAACTTATCGAGAAAAGTAAGTACTTACTTCTTGCCTACAGCATCTAAAATAGCTTCTAGTTCTTCAAATGCATGTTCTTCATCAGCAAAAGATTGTTTATAGGCCACTTTCACTGCTTTTGATAATATAGTTGGTTTGATATCAAGCTCTTGTGCAATATGTTTTATGGTATCATTTAAACCAGTTTTAAGGTCTTCCATTTCTTGCATGACTTTTGCACCTTCGTTAACAAGAGTAATCAATTTTGTTCTTTGTTCAGGTCCTATTGTTATTGACATTTTATTTTCCTATCTTTTTACTTCTACCCATTGGTAGTTTTTGTGTTATTTCGTAAAGTCCGCCTTTCTTGGCTTCCCATTCTACTTTCACTTGTTTGGCTTTGGTACCACCTTGAAAACTTTTAACGGCTTTTTTATAACTAACAGCATCTACAGTTTTTGTTTCTTCACCTTCTGCATAAAAGGTGAATGTTCTCATATGAGCCATAACCCTCCTTAGGTTAAGTTTGTTTAATATGTACAGTATATATAAAATTATTCAACAAGTCAATACAAAAAAGGTTGTATTTTACCAATATAGATAAATACTAATTTGATGCACAAGGCTAAAAAACGTCAAAAAACACCTCAGCATCGTCGTTCCGAATACTACGCATATCAATCCAATAATCCACTAACCAAATATGTAGAACGTGTTTGTGGAATCAACAGCACAAAACCTAAAAATAAAAGCAAGTCAAAAAAATAGGGTGGGTTTTTATGCCCACCCTATACTCATTGTTTAATCGTTTACAAGTAAACTATTAGTTCAATGCTTTGTACTCAACAAACACTGTCATAGCACCTGCAGTCGGAGTTGCCGCTGTAGAGCCATCTGATTGTTTAAATCTAACAGTTAATGTTGAATTACCTGCTGTTGCAGTAGCACCATCTAAGTCGATGATGTATGAACCAGTTGTTGTTACATCTGATTCGTTTACAGAAGCAAGTGTTGTTGTACCGTCATCAATTAACATAGAGTCAACTGAACCACCTGAGTAACCTGAAGTCACGTTGATTGCGATTCTTGTTACATAGTAAGTTGTTGAACCTGCGTTTGGCATTGTACCAATTGTTTCAGTACCGTTACCGTTTGTGATTGATGCTCTGATAGCCAAGTCATCAGTTGCAGTTACAACGTTGTCTAGTACCCATCTTCTAGTTACTAGAGCATCGTCATATGTACCAACGTTTGATTCATAACCATTTGGCACGATCACAAGACCTGAACCTTTTGGAACGAAACCAATGTTAACGTTAGTGTCATCACCTGTTGCTGATACTAGTGGAGTACCACCTGTAGCCGCGTTAGTAATAGTAAGTTCATTTACAGCAGATGAAACGCCATCAAAGATTGCGATTTCATTGTCTGATGTATCTGTGATTTTTACTTTACCTTCTGCAGAACCACCTGTACCACCTTTAATTAACACATCACCTGATGCGTTAGTTGATGTACCGTTACCACCTTTTAATACAAGGTCACCAGCGTCAGAGGCACTTGAAGCACCACCTGAAACTGTTAATGAAGTATCGTCATCACCGATAATGATTGAAGCACCACCAGAGTTGTCTCTGATTAATACTCTACCATTTGTACCTTGTGATTCTAACACTAGGTTAACGTCTGCTGTATTATCATCTGGATCTACTGCTTTAATAACAACGTTTGCAGATGTGTTAGACACCTGTAATTTAGTGTTGTCATTTACGTTTGCACTGTCGATTTCAAATACAGAAGTACCTGCTGTGTCTCTTAATGCAGTTACGTAATCATAAGAAATAGTTGTTCCAGTTGATCTTAGGTATTTGTTCGCTGAACCAAGTGTGAACTCTTCTAAACCGTTAGAAGCGTCACCTCTTAGTATTGAACCTTGAGCAACAGAAGATAAGTCAATACCTGTACCACCGTTTGATAAACCTAATTGACCTGAGAACGTGTTGTTCGCAAATGCAATAGTTTTATTTGTAAGTGTGTCAGTAGTGTCTGCTAAAACAACTGTACCTGTAGCATTTGGTAAAGTGATAGTTCTATCTGCTGTTGGATCCGTAACTGTTAAAGTAGTTTCGAATGCGTCATCAGTAGCACCTTCAAATACAAATGCGTTTTGTACGTTGATTGTAGTTGAGTCAACTGTTGTTGTTGTACCTTGAACTGTTAAGTTACCTGTTACGATAACGTTACCAGTTAATGTTGGGTCATCTACTATGCCAACTGTTAAAGTTTGGCCTGAAGCAGAAGTTTCGATCTCATTGGCTGTACCAGCAATAGTAAAAGTTTGAGAACCTAAAGAAACAGTTCCTGAACCTGTACCAGCACCGATAGTTTGTGAGATTGAACCAGCACCTACGTTGTCGTCAACATATTTTTTAGTTGCCGCTTCGTAATCACTTGTTGGTGTGTTAAGACCAATTAAGTGATAACCGTCTGTGCCGTCTGTTGAACCTAAGCTGATGTTAGCAGTTGATGTAACACCGTTAAATGTTACTGCATCACCTGTACCTAAGCCTAGAGATGTTCTTGCTGTAGCACCTGATTCTAACACGAAGTTAGTACCGTCACCAACAATGATGTTGCCATCAGTTGGTGTTAAGCCAGCAATGTCAGCCAATTGTGCATCATAAGCCTGTACGTCTGTACCGATTGCTAAACCTAAGTTAGTTCTAGCACCAGCCGCCGTAGTAGCACCTGTACCACCGTTCGCTACTGGCAAAGATCCAGATACTTGTGAAGCAAGGGCTAATGAACCACCCATGTTCGCAAGGTCTAAGTTTGCTTCAGCAACGTCAAGTGTTAAGTTAGATCCACCACCAACAAGCACACCAGTACCACCTGTTACAGTGATTCTTGATGAACCTGCATCAGTTACGTTGTCTAATGATGTTTGACCAGTACCACCATTAGCTACTGCTAATGTACCAGTCACGTCGTTTGTTGAATCAGATAAGTCAATTGTTACGTCTAACGCACCACCTACAAATCCAAGTGCTGAGTCGGCCGCAATGTCAACAGCAATATCGTTTGCGTTTGCTGTAATACCATCACCACCTACAACGTCAAGTGTGTTACCTGATTTAGTCATACCAGCACCAGCAGTGATTTGACCACCACCAGAGAACTGTGAGAATGCTAATGAAGTTGTGTCAACTGTGATATCATCATCAGTAGTTAATACAAAACCATTGTCAGCATTTGTTGTACCTTCTTCAACAAAGAAGAAAGCGCCTGCTGTTACTTCTGAATCTGCATCGAAGTCAGCCGCTCTTGCCGGTGTCGCACCAGCAACGTATACACCGTTTTCAGAACCAGTTACTTGATCTTTAACAAGAACTCTGTCTCCGTCTGCAAGTGTAATACCATCAATTGTGTCACCAACGTTTAGGTCTGAAGCAATAGTAATAGCCGCTGTTGTAGCCACTCTCACTGATGCTTTTACATCAAGACCGTTAATTGTTGAATCTACATATGATTTTGAAGCGATGTCGTTTGCGTCTGACGGATTAGTTGCCACTCTAGCCTGAACTAAAGTTGAACCATCTGCCGCAGTAAATTTAAAGAACGATGATGATGAATCATATATGATTCTACCGCCGCCTTTACCATACTGGACGTCACTACCGACACCTTTCAAGCCGTAGTTTTTAATGTCTGCCATTTTATTTCTCCCTTTATATAGCAATTATAATCATGACCGTTTAGTCAGATTAATTTTAAATGTTCGCCTTGTTATTGTTATTGCGGGAGGGTCTGCCTCGTTGTTGTTTTAATGCCTTTTTCGTTCGGAAAGGCTTCAATGTATATTTACCATCTATGGATAGAATTATAGTAGTTATATAATAAAAAAAGGGCGACAGTTTCCCATCGCCCTTTAAAGTTTCGTAAAACTTATGCTATTGAACCAAAGTCTTCTGACGTATTAGTTGTTGTCCCTAATCCACCAAGTGAAAAACTTGCACCTAATAGTACTGTGTGTTCTAGACCAGCACCTTTGTTAGGAAAATCATCACCTGCTGAACCAATACTGCCCCAGTTTGCGAAAGCCGAGTCAGTTAAGTCAACTGTTTTCTTAGCATTCCAAGAAACACCAAGACCGTTATACTGTCCAAGACCTGATAATCCAGATAGGTTAAAATATCTAAATGAGTTAGCCATTATTTTATCCTCCTATTCTGTATTACATTAAGTTAACAAGTACTTCGATAACTCCTGACTCACCGTCAAAGTTTTCTAATGCTTTACCAATCATCGCACCACCTTTGAACTCGCCCGCTTCTGCGTGACCAGCCATTGCTGATGAGTGAAGTAAATCACCTTTTCTAATTGAACCTGTTACTTTACATGGTACACGACCTGCTAATGCAACATATGGATGAGTTGAATCATCACCTGCATCTCTGTTCATCATGTATGCTGGTGCTGTAGATATAACACCTGCTACTCTTGTTGAACCTGCTTCGTTGCACATTTCGATTTCGTTGTCGCCACCAAAACATACTACTGAACCTGCTTCAACTGGAGAACCTGCATGGTATCTTTCAGCCAAGTCGGCGTATTGAGCCGATGTTGCTGTACCTTGGAATTCACCACTTGTGAAAACATTTTTGTCAGCAAATGTCCATCTGTCATTTGTTTCATCCCATAGGAATGATACGTTAGTGTCGTCACCTCTTTCGATTTCAATACCAGCGTCTTCAGTTGCTGAACCAGTTGCATTAGAGTTTAACATGATTGTGTTATCTGCTAAATTAATTGTTTCAGTGTTAACTGTTGTAGTTGTACCTGATACTGTTAGGTCACCTGTTACAATCAAGTTTCTTCCTACAGTTGCATCACCATCACCATTAAGTATTAATGGAGTTGAGTCTGAACCACCTGAAGTTTTTGTTTTGAATGTAATTGAATCACCGTTTACTTGGTCTTTAAAAAACCAACCACTGCTGTTTGATGTTATCATATGCCAGACGCCACCAGAAGTATTGTTCATGTAAACTTCTGTTGTTCCGCCTGCTAGTGATGGGTCACCAAGGAATAATCTAGCGTTTTGGTTAGTACCATATACTTCATATCCTTTGATGTTGTTTGATGCTATCATATCGCCGGTTACGTCTAAACCTGATGATGAAAATAGACCACGAGTTGAACCACCTGTGTTAATTTGTACTGTATCTGCGTCTGCTGATGTTTCTACTTTTACGTAAGTATCAGAATCCGCATCTATAAGTGTGTCTGACGATAAATTGTCTACTGACGCTTTTGTCGCCAACTCAGTACCGCCTGCTGTTGAACCATCGTGTACGTGAATTGAAGAATTCGACGTGTTAACTGTGATTTCACCAACAAGACCAGTAAATGAAGAGTGCTCTGCTGAAGTACCTCTTCTTAATTGAATTGCGTAATTTGCCATTTTTTCTGCTCCTATCGATAGTTAAACACTGACCCATGTCAGTGCCTTGTTCTTTTGTTCCATATTTTTACGTATGGTTAGTAATTACTATTGAACTCTTTGTATTTATATGTTATTATTAATAAACAAAAATGTTCAATATTATTTAAGTTAAATAAGCATATAATAATATACACATATAAACCGCAAAGAAAGAAACAATGAAGAAAATAAACCTTGTTTGGGATAACTGGAGTGATAAAGACACACCAATGCCAAACGGATTGCACCACAAGTATCGAGACCAGTGGAAAACACACTGGAAAAACAAATATGAAATCAACGTTTTAACACGTTTCATTCCATATGATCGATACAATATTGGGTTTTTTCCTTTGTTGCTCTCTCAATGCAGTGTTACTTATAATAATATAAAGCCTGATCAAATATCACATAATGATAATTGTGAAAACTGGTATGTTATGGAACCTAATCATATGGATGTTAGTTTGATAACAGAAAATATGTTTGGGTGCATTGATGAAAAAAGTCTTAAACTGCTCAGAGAAAAGAAAATGAAAATCATTTTCTACTATGCCTATGAGGCATTTCCTTTCTGGCAAGTGGATTGGATGAGAATGTTACAGCGAAGTTTGGGTTGGCTCAAAATACCAAGCTCTCAGTTTGTGTTGATATTTGGAGATCTCAACGTTGGAGAAAACTATCAAAAGTATATGTCAGATCATGAACAATACTATGGTTACTATTTTGAAAATATTTTTGTGTTTGATCACTTTGGTTGGGAACTACATGACTACATAAAAAATTTTGTGTTGACAAACCCTGATCAAAAAGAAGTATTACCTGCCACAGATGAAATAAGAGACCATAAAAGATCTCACAAGTTCCTTTGTTTAAATGGTGGAGGCAGACCACACAGAAAGTTTATGCTGACTGAATTAAAAAGGCAAGGCATACTAGATGATGGCTTATGGAGTTATCTAAACAAATTTGACATTCCATATGAACCTGCTGACTACTGTTTTAAACCAATCAAAAAAGGCACAGGTGATATGTCTTTTATAGAAATGATTTCATATCACAAAACATACGGTAATCAAATAGTTGAAAAACATCTTGATGTGAATGCTGAACAAGACGCATGGCACAACAGAGGAATGACTGCTGATCACTACAAAGAAACTTATTTTAATATTGTCACAGAAACATGGCCGGCAGATCCAAGTTTCTTTGTCACAGAAAAAATATTCAAACCTATTGTTAATTTACAACCATTTGTGGTTTGTGGGTTACCAGGCAACATCAAGTATTTAAAAGACAAAGGATATGAAACATACAACGATTGGTTTGTTGAAGATTACGATAATGTGCAAGGACACAAACAACGAATGTATTATTTGATGCAGGAAATTGTTAGAATAGCAAAAATGCCAAAAGAAGAATTACATAAAAAATATCAGCAATCATGGGAAAAACTTTTGTATAACAGAAATCATTTTTTCAATTATGATCACACAAAAGGATTTAAAGATCTTGTTGAAGGAATACAACAACTAACTTAAATGATTAAATACTAAAAAGAGAAAAATTAAAAATGGTCACATGGGGAATAACAGCACTAGGACATGATGCTTCAATCACAGTTTTAGAAGATTCTAAAATTTTGTTTGCGGCACATTCAGAAAGATATTCTAGAATCAAAAACGATGAATATTTAAACGAACAAATAGTCAATGATGCATTACAGTATGGAATACCAGAAAAAATAATTTGGTATGAAAAACCTTTGCTTAAGAAAACAAGACAGATATATGCTGGACAATGGTCTGAGGCTCTGTCAAATAAAAACTTACCAAAAAATTATTTGAAACAGTTTTTTGATTTTATTGAACCAATGCCCAAAATAAAATATGTTCCTCATCACCAAAGTCATGCGGCCGCTGGTGCTTACACTTCTCCTTTTAACAAAGCAACAGTTGTGGTACTAGATGCTATTGGTGAATGGGACAGTTGCAGTGTTTGGAAATATGATAGAAGTAAAACTGTTAGTCCTTTAAAAAAATTAGAATCATCTAGATACCCACACAGTTTTGGATTACTGTATTCGGCATTTACTCAGCGTTGCGGACTCAAACCCAACGAAGAAGAATATATTTTAATGGGTATGTCTGCTTATGGCAAACCAATTTATGCTGATCAAATAAGAAAAGATTTCATTGAAAATGTGTTTCCTTTTAGATTAAAAATTAATCCTCATGCTGGTATTGGTAATTATTTGCCAGAAGCATCAAACGAAGATCTTGCAAGTTCAATACAATTTATTGCTGATGAAGTCATATTTAGATATGTGTCTGCCGCAATTAATTTAACAAAAGAACGTAATTTAATTTTTATGGGCGGTGTTGCACTTAACTGTTTATCAAATAGAAAACTGTTAAACATCTGTGACAGTATATGGATTATGCCTAACCCGGGTGATGCTGGTAATTCATTAGGTGCCGCCTGTTTAGAACACGGACCAGTTTATTGGGAGTCACCATTTTTGGGAACAGAAATCAAAGGTGAGTATCCTGTTGATGAAATCATACAAGAACTAACAAAAAATAAAATATGTGGAGTAGCCAATGGTCGTGCAGAGTTTGGGCCAAGAGCATTAGGCAATAGATCATTACTTGCTGATCCACGTGGATTAGAAATCAAAGACAAAGTAAATGAAATCAAACGCAGACAAAAGTTTAGACCTTTTGCACCAAGTATTCTATCTGAACATCTCAGCGATTACTTTGATGTAAACACAAATCAAAGTCCATACATGCAATTTATTGCTGATGCTAAACCTAATACAATAAAAGAAATGCCAGCAATAATACATGCCGATGGTACTGCTAGAGTACAAACAGTTTCACAAAATGACAATCCAGGATTTAGAAAATTGCTTGAAGCATGGTATGAAAAAACAGGTTGTCCAATGTTATTAAATACTAGTCTAAACATTAGAGGAGAACCTCTAGTTAACAATGAACAAGATGCAGAAGCGTTTGAAAAAAAATATAACGTAAAAGTTTTTACAAAAGGAGTTAACAATAAATGAAAAAGAAAGTTGCAATGATAGGTGTTGGCAAACTAGGTGAACCTTGTGCTGAAGCCATGTCAGAATATCATGACGTTGTAGGTTATGATGTATTACCAAGAACACCAAAGTTTCCAATCAAAGAATCAATTCAAGAAGCAGTGGCTGATAGAGATCTTATTTTTATTGCCGCTCCTACACCTCACAATGCCAAGTATGATGGAAGACATCCTACAGCACACTTAGACAACAAAGATTTTGATTATACTATTGTAAAAAACATTCTTAAAGAAGTAAACAAATTTGTAAACAAAAAACAGTTGGTAATTTTAATTTCAACAGTGCTTCCAGGCACAGTAAGAAGAGAGCTTGAACCATTGATAACAAATGCAAGATTTGTTTACAATCCATATTTGATTGCCATGGGCACAGTCAAATGGGATTTCTTAAATCCAGAAATGGTCATGATTGGCACAGAAAATGGATCAGAAACTGGTGATGCCAAAGAACTTGTAGACTTTTATAAAACCATGATGCAGAATGATCCAAGATATGTTATTGGCACATGGGATGAATGTGAATGTATCAAAGTATTCTACAACACATTTATTTCTGCAAAAATATCATTGGTAAACATGATACAAGATGTTGCTGAAAAACAAGGCAACATAAATGTGGATGTTGTTACCAAAGCACTTGCTGATTCCGATCAAAGAATTATGGGACCAAAATACATGACAGCAGGCATGGGTGATGGCGGCGCTTGTCATCCAAGAGACAATATTGCACTGCGTTACATGGCAGAAAATTTAGGACTGGGTTACGATTTGTTTGATGCTGTAATGAAAGCAAGAGAAATACAAGCAGAAAATCTTGCTAAGAAATTAGTCAGTTATGGCAATCCTGTAATTATTGTTGGTAAAGCATACAAACCAAATGTCAAATACATTGATGGATCTTACAGCATACTTGTGGGTCATTATGTAGAACAAAATGGAACACAACTGTATTATCATGATCCTTTGTGTGGAGAAACTGCGCCAGAAACAGCAGGACCATACACTTACTTAATGGCACATGATCCATCAGTTTCGTTCTTGATGAGCAAAAAACCCACCGAGGGTGAAGATATCAGCATAGCATTTCAACCAGGATCAGTCATTGTTGATCCATGGAGAAAGATGAAATCAGTGGATCAATGTCAAGTGGTTTCATACGGTAACACAAGAACTGACAAAAAGCCTGAGCTAGTAGTACTGCCTGTTAATAATAAAACAGCATAAATACTAGTATGAAATACATTGAGCTAATCACAGAAGCCCCAAATCCTGACAAAGAACAGGCACAGCGAGACTTAGATAGACTGAATTATATCAATACCTATCTAAAAAACAATCCTGCTGAGTTGGGTAGATTTCACAAAGCACTTAGACAAAAAGAAAGAGAACAAAAAGTTGCCGCAGGAGATATGGATGCTGATGATATTTTACCAAAATTAGATCTAAAAAGAACTGATCCAGAAAGAGATCACAAGCCTCTTGTGAAACGTTTCATTGAAGCCATGGTACAAGCAGATGGTGATGAAGATGACATGATTAACTTTGTTAACACTTATGGCAAAGTCAGTTACATAGACACAGAAAAACTAAGAACTGAAGGTGCAAGACAAGATATTAAATCATGGTTAGGCGGACGTGGTGAAGTGAGTGATCAATTCATTTACAGTTTGTTTTCTAGTTTGTTTCCAAAAGACTCTTATGGTGGTCCAGGAGAAACTGCCATGGCATTGTTATCTCCATCAATCACAAGACCAGAAGGCAACAAAGGTGACTTAATTGTTGACAAAGTCAAAGTAGAAGTCAAGGGTGAAGATGCCAAGGGTGGAGGAAGATTTAAAGATGAAGCCACAAGTATTGGTACTCCTGACATCAAACCAATATATGCCAAAGTGTTAGCCAAACAACCAGACATAAAAGTTGACGGACTTGATTTGCCAACATATGACAGAATATCTTCCAGCACAAAAGACAAAGTTATTAAGAACAAGTTTCCATTATTAAATGTTGCAAGAGCAATTGATCTTGTTGACAACAAACTAGCAGATGACTTTATGAAAGAAATGTTAACAAAAACATTTGTGAAGTCAGCAGAAAACTACAGCAGTTTGTTTAAGAACTGGAGACAGATGAATCATGCTCAGTTGAATCGTGCCGCAACAAAAATGAGCTATTTGAATTACAAAACAGAATTAGATGCCAAAGGTTTTGAACACATTCTGTTAATTAACAAACCAAAAGCAGTGTCACTATATTTTAATACAAATGACTTTGATACAGCAAGAGAGCTATTTAAGTTAGGATCAGTAGACTTCGGTGACAAGCAAAACATGGGCGCCGCCCAAGCATCATTGTAATCGCTAAAACATAGTATAAAGTCTAAGATTTTAAATTAAATAATAATGTTATGAAATTACGAGATTACATTCTAGGTATACCTATCTTTATAATATTGATGTATATCATCATAACCAAAGTGCTATTTGGCAGTTCATTACCAGAATTTCAAAAAGCAGAAAAGACTTGGTTAACCTTTTCTAGTTACAATCGTACTGATATTGGTAATTTATCATTAATGAATCAAAGAGGATACGGAGTATATCCTGCTGAACCAATTGTACATTCGTGGGAAATAAAAAACAACAGTAACCAAGAGTTTCACGGCATAGTTAATTTAATTTTAGAAAAGCAAGATAACTCAATAAAAATGTATTACACATTTAACAATTTGAGAAACGAAATAAAAATACCTCCAGGGGCAACAGTACGTGTCACATTACTTGGATATCTTAATCCAGAAATTTTATTAACTGATAAACTTAAAAACTATTACAATAGATCACTATCAATTAGTTTAGTTGTACATGATATAAATGAGTATGATACCTTTTATTGGGACTCTAGAAGTTATTATTTTGCACATGAACATTATAATACAGAAACAGATGATTACAAATTAGCATCAATTCAATTTATTAATGAAACATGCAGTCAATTAAAAGAAAAATATGCTGTAAGATGGAATATACAACCAAAAATTTGTTACAACAGAAATCAAGATAGTAACGTAAGCAATGTAGATGTTAAAGCAGGATCATCACCTGCAAGATCATCACCTGTACCAATGTCAGTTCCTTATTAAAACAGTTAAACTATTTCTTCAACAATACCTAATACTTCTGCTAAGAATAACACTGCACCAGCCAGCATCATAAACAATCCTGAATCAGCAATAAAAATATCTGAATACATGTTTGCTGACCACAAGACATAACCTGCCCAGCCTAACAATCCTGATGCTACAAATCTAAAAATGCTTTTGATTATACTAACTGAAAAATGACCTTTGCCTGGATCTTTTGTTGCGATTTTCATTTTGATTTTATCCATTCTAAGAAATGACTTTAACACTACTTGGAAGGCCTTGCTGTGAACTCACCTCCAACTTTCGGATAGCAGATCACATCTATAATTTTGCAAGGTTTAGATATGAAACCTACTTCCAACCACCTCCATCTAAACCGAGCCACTTGGCCGCTTAAAAGACTTTAGTGTGCATTACTCCCCTGCCGAAGAGTTATTCTGCCACAAGTGCTAAGAATTAATTACTTTCTTAGTTTGTGTTAAAGTTAATAGTAATATAACACAAGAGAGTATTCTTGTCAACCTTTTTTTTAAATTATTTTTTAAATGGATTTAAGCCTTTGATCTTGTCTGAAACACCTTTTGTGGCCTGTTTAGTTTTGTTGGCCATAGATTTAGTCAAACCTTTTGCTTTGCCTGTGACATCTGGCATTTTAGGCATTTTGATCTTGGGCATTTTAATTTTATCAAACATAATAAATTCCTTTATTTGAAGTTGTATTTATTTCAGTTTTTTATCTTTTTGTCGTTGTACCACTTTTTCAATTGGGAATAGAACCACATTTTTATACTGTAACAAACTGATTCTCCACTTTAAATACTCAATATATTTCATTGCTTTTTTATTTATAATAGCACTTTTTGAAGATAAATAAATGGTGACGATATATAATTAAATCAAAGGTTGCAAAAAATTAAAAAATATTATATAATACGATCTGTTTTTAAAAAAATCCAAAGGAAAGGAATAATAATATGAAAAAAACAATAGCAATCATCGTGGCGGCAGTCGTGGTAGTATTAGCATGGCTATTTTGGCCATCAAAACCAGCTGAAGCATCTGAGATTGAAGTTGGCAGTGCCCAAGTGGAATTCTACGGTACTTTGAACTACAAACTCAGCAACGACGAGAATTCAAGTGGTAACACTTATACCAAAGCCGAAAACAACGGTTCAATTCTAGGAGTGAATGTGTCTGAATCAATCACAGACGGCATTTCTGGTTTTGCTACAGTTGAACTAGGTTTAGATGCTGATGACAGCAACAACAATCCATTAGACTCAAGACTGGCTTTTGCTGGTATTGACTTTGGAACAATTGGTGCCATTTCAGCAGGTAGACAAGCATCACCATTCACATCAAATGTATCTGGTCACACAGACGTGTTTGAAGTGTACGGTTCAGGTGCAGACCAAAGTTTATTTGTACGTGACACAAACACTATTGCATACAGCAATAAAGTTGGTGCACTGACATTTGATGGTTTGGTCAAAATAGATGGCTCAACAGGTCAAGACGGTATTGATGTGCAAGAAGGCACAGTGTCAATATCAGAAGGCATGGTTTCAGCATCAGCAGGTGCTTCAAGAGACAGAGTCAATGATATCAACTATTATGGTGCAGGTGCCACAGTGGATCTAGAAATAGCCACAGTTGGTTACACTCACACTATCAAAGATGCGGCAACAGACGTTACTGCCAATGAATACATTGTGTCAAAAACAATTGATGCAACCACATTCACAGGCGGCTACGGCAAAGTTGAAGATTCAACAGCCTACTACACAGCAGGTGTATCTCACAACTTTAGCGAACAGTTGTCATCATATGTGGAATATCAACAGCAGGACAACACCGGTGCCACACTGGACACTGAAAGTTATTCAGCTGGTATCAAGTTCACATTCTAATACATTCTAATACATTGTGATAAAAACATTAAAGCCCGCTCCGGCGGGTTTTTTTGTGGCTGTTATGAATTACTGATAATATTAGTTAATGTTTTATTTGCTGTGCAATGCAATAAACACACTGTACATTTGTCATGATGACCAGCAAAACTGTCAGGCAACCATTTTGTATAGAGATCATGTTCAAGCATGTCGAGGATAGTGTTGCTTTTACTGAGTTGATTGAAATTTAATTTGTACATTTTATCAAACATGGCACTCCAATCTTTCCATCTGCTTCTACCATATTTCCAATTACCTTCATCTTCTACAGCCCAAAAACAACAAGGCCACAGTTTGCCCCATTGATCCACAAACAGATAACCTTCTTTGGTTGTTCTACAGTCTATGGAAACAGATTGATCTTGATCCAGTGTGTGCCATGATTTGGCTTGTTGTTCTATTTTTGCAGGGTCACTAGCTTCTGCTGGTTTTATGGTAAAACCTTGTTGTTTGATTTTTTGATCCACTTTGTTTATTTTGGGTGAATATTTTTTAGAGTTCACATTTATTGTGCTGTCTGGTTTTGAAAAACGATTGCTCACAACAGTGGAGAACTGTGTGAATCCCATTTTTTTAGACAGCTCACGTGCCTGCTCCACTTGATGCTGATTGTGATCAAATATGATGTACTTCCATTCAGCCTGACCTCCAGCATCTATAAACGCCTGTGCGTTGGCCATTATGCGATCAAAGTCAGTGTTGATTCTGTACAATGCATTTGTGTCTGCCAACCCATCGATGCTGAATCTTATTGTGAAATTGTTTTTGTGTGCCAGTCTACGATAGAATTCTGGTGTTCTTGCACCACCGTTTGTTTCCATAAACACATCTTTGTAGTACTGCAACCCAATGTCTATTATTTGTTCTATGTTGGCATGACTGACTGCATCGCCAGTGGTACCACAGAATGATGCTGTGATGTTGCCAGCATGTGAACCCAATCCCTGTGCTATGGTTTCAAACAGTGCAGGCGATATGCTGGTCAAATGCAATTGATTTGTATCTCCACTGTGTTGCCATTCCAACATCTGTGTTCTAGCACAACCCGGACAACCTGCGTTGCAACGATTTGTTATGTTGAATTCTATGTAGTTGATCTGTTCCGGAGCAATCATTCTATACGTATTTATTGATTATGTAAATACTGTTATGAACAAACAACAAGTGTTAGACAGTTTAAAACAGTTGATTCCTTATCGCAAGTATCAAAACGAAGGCCATGAAGCAGTGCATATTGCTGACACCATAGGACCCGATCGTGTGTTCAACGACAGATCCATCTGTGCTTTGATCAGTGCTATCCATGAAATCACTGACGATCCAGACATCAAGCAGTTGGCACTGGAAGCCATATGGATGTCAGGTCGTATGCACAAATCCATACGTGAAGCCAAACACAGCAATGACATATGGCCCGATGTTCTTCGCGACGATTAACCACACAAGGCCCTGCCTTGTGTATGTGCGGAGTTTACTCTGCACTTAGGCCTCTCGGCGGTTATCAGGAGTAAGAGGCATCCAATTTCCTTTATTCTACTAGATCGGGCAGGCCAACGGTGCAAGAGATATCTCTCAAATCTAGTCAACCGCACACAGGCTACTCAGAATACCTTCTAGTCTAGAAGTCATGATCCAGATTCCATAGATTTCAGTCACTGTTGTCACAGTAGTCAAAAGTACTAACCCTGCTGTCAGACTTGCTGTAAGGTGCTTAAAATGTGTTTAAAAGGTGTTTTTAACGTGTATATATGCTAGATCATTCTTCACAGCCTCTCAACGGTGGGTCACGCTCAGGAGGGCGTGGTGGGTTTCCGCGGCGTTTTCACATACATTGCTCTCTTACAATAAACGGGGTCACATACAATTGGTCGTATGCTATTTGCTGAGCCTGTTGACAATACGATCATGTGATGACACTTTTTCAGTTATCACATATCCTTTGGCTCCGTTATATGGGTTCTGCATATAACTTTCATTAGTCCAATAGTGTTTTAAGAAAACAAAATTGCCATCAGATAGTTTTGTTGGATACCAAGCAAATGCTTTCTTCCATCTTGATCGCAATTGTGGAAGATTCATAAATTGAAAACTAAATTTTCCAACTTTTCAATTGGTCTTTAGTAGGCTTCATTGGTTTGAGCTTTTCTATTTTGCCACCTTTTTCCAAAAACTTTTTCATCTTTTCATCTAATTGACGTTGCAGTTCTTCTGGTGATGGTTTTACATAGTCTCTTTTAATTGTCATAGCTTTTTATTATTTAGTGTGCTGAGTGTGGCTTCCACAATTTCTTCAATTGAATATTTGCCATACATCTTTTTTTCTAATTCTTTATCTACTTTTTTGTAATTGCCTTTTTCTGGAATAACATGTCTAACTCCGCCTCTTGGGTCTTCCATGTCTCCTTTACGTCTTGGAATCAAATGCACATGTGGCCACATCACAGTTTGCCCTGCTTCTGCTCCAATGTTCTGTCCTATGTTGTAACTGTCACAATAACCTTTTTGTACCCAATCATAACCCCAAGCATAGGCGGCTTTGTAGCATTTACTTAAATGTTCCCAGTCTTCTACTTTAGGAACAAACAACACATGACCTTCTGTGACCGGAAATCCATCTTTGAACACTGTGTAATCTCTAGTGTCTATTACAACGTCTTTCCAAGGTATGTCTTTGAATTCCATTATTCAGTTACCTCAATTATCTTTTCTATTCTAAAAGCTCTCCAACCTTTTGCATTTACATCCCATACACTCAGTGTTTCAGGTTTTGGTTCTTTGTTGTTTTGTTTGCTTTGAACTTTGGCTGGTTCTGGTAACAAACTTTCTTGTAGAGTACAAGTCATTTCTCTAAACTCTCCATTCAGTTTGTTAAACTTAACAGTTATTGTTCCTTGTTTTAATTTTTCAATCAGTTCAGATCTTTGTTTTTTAATTTGTTCTATGTTCATGATAAGTTATACTCAAAGTTTTGTGTTTCTTCATTGATGTGTATTTGCTTGGCTCCATGCCTAATATGAAAGTGTGTAGCCATTGGTGTTAAAGGTGACAGTGTAACTAACCTATCAATCAAAGAATCTTTTTTACATTGTTCTTTTAATTTTTTAATAATTTCTTTACCTGCTCCTCTTTTTCTACTCCACACAGTGTAAGCAACAGCCACATTCTTTTCATCTAGTTTTGTATCAACTCTTGACATGTAATCCATTTCTCTCACAGTGTAAGGTACTTCAGGACAAAAAGCAACACACACAATTGCTTCAACTTCATTTTCATATTTCAATCCAAATATTTTTCTGCCATTTGTGATTCTAAATCCCAATGTGAGTTCAGGCCTTACTGGATCTTCTGACACATCAATGTCATCTAGTTCAACCAGCTCTGTGCCTTTGACCCATTTAAAAAAATCATTTATGTTGTCTTTAAACTTTTTCATACTATTTTTCTTCTTCTCTTTTTGAATTTTGTGTTGTTAACTCCTGGATTGTCTCTGATCCATTTTTCCAATGCAATACGTTTTGCTTTGGCTTCTTCCCAAATTTTGTTTCGTTTTTCTCTGTAAATCTGTATGTCTTCATCAGTGTGATATCTTTCTTTGTCTGTAAGAGCATTCCATTCTTTCCTGGTTATTTTCATTCTTGTCTGACACACTGGTGCACTCATGTAGACCCATTTTGTTCCTATCACTACCCACAACATACGTAGGCCACATAATGCAAACTTGTTGTCCCATAATCCAACTTGCCATCGTTCTGCTTTTTGCCATTTCTTTGCTTTAGGAGGTTGATAAACCGACAACTGAACTCTCCGCTATCTGTTCTGGATTCACTCCGGTTTTTTGTTTAAGTTTTAAAATGATATTGTCAATGTCTTGCTCTGACTGATGTCCTTTTACAGTGTCGCCTGGCATTGTGATATTTTGTACTTCAACCATTTTACCATTGTCATTAAACATGCCTATTTCATATAATCCATCTTTGTAACCATATGATCCTGAATGCTTGACCACACTCAAAGTCAAATGTCCAAAATTAATTTTTGCTGACACGCCATCTAAATAAGATTCAAATTTGATATCATTAAATTTCATTTGTTTGCCTTTTGTTTTGTTATATAATATAGCAAAATGCTATTATTGTCAACCTGTTAAGAGTCTTTGAATAGTTGGCCTGCCCGGAGAGATTCGAACTCCCGACCCACGGTTTAGAAGACCGTTGCTCTATCCTGCTGAGCTACGGGCAGATTATTATCAACTATGTATTTGGTATTCTCTCTTAATTAAAATGTATAGTAACTATAACACAAATAGATTATGTGTCAACCTGTTTCAGGTATTATTTGATATCTTTGTCTGCTTGATTAAACTCTTCTGTGATTTGCTTGTTGTACTCTTGTTGAGTTTGATGTGGATTGTCTTGTGTTTTTTGTTTGAGTTTTATACACTCAGGATCGTTAGGTGCAAACACACAGCCAATTATTGCACCAATGCTTTTCATTTTACCAACTGAATCAATTGTGGTTGGTTGTTTTGGTCCTTGTGTTTCTAATGATTTTTTAGCACAGCCAGACACAGCGATTGCAACTAACACTGCTACAATTATCATTATAAATTTTTTACTGTTGAAGAATTCCATTGTGAATATTTAATAATAAAAACTACTACTTAGAATGCGGTGGCATTTTCTTTTCAACAAACCAAACATGTTTTTGTAGAACAGGATCAAACTTTCTTTGTCTCAACTTCATTGTTCTCTTTTCACCTTTGGTTGGCTTTCTAACATAATACCTTGTGCCTGTGTCTGTTTTGTTGTCCTCAGGAACCAACATCTTAAGTTCAAATGTTTTCTTACTGCTTTTCTTTGCCATACCTAATATTTACTTTTTCAGCCATTTGTCCACATTGTATAATCTTGGATTGAATCCTTCTGGCCATTTAAAATTAAACTCATATGTGTTGTCGTTTTTACACACAACCCTAATTTGATGTCCATTTACTTCGGAATCAGACCAATACCTTTCATAGTTCTCTATGTCAATGACAGTGTGGGTTGGATTTTTATTTTTGTTTTTGTAAACTTTTTTTGTTTTTTTCATATAGTTATAAGCAAACTTTGTAGAATGCTTATAACTATAATATACTTTGTATTGTGTAAAATGTCAACCTTACTGTTTACCAATTATTTGTGGATTTAACAGATTTATGACCTAGTATTTTGCCTTCATTTTTACCATGTTTTACCAAGTATCCTGAAGTTCCATTACCATTAATATCTACTTCTTTCTTTGCACTGAACATTACCATTGCCTTACGAGCAAGTGATGAGTTCTTTGCATAGTTTTTGAGTAGATGACTGAATCGTGCCATATCACCCTCCCCGGTTAAAGTTTAGGTGCGTTCCTTCGCTTTATGCTACTTCCGACCCTAATGGGTTGAACGTATTTGTATTTAGCATACCAGGTATGCAATTTTTTAATACTAGTTTACCCATAAAAAAAGGGCGACACAAAGCCGCCCTTTAAATGTTTTTTATAAGACTAAAAATTAGTCGTTAAAAGAAACTACTGCAGACACACCTGCGATTGTAGGTAATGTTGCTGTACCTTGTACTGCGATGTATGAAGTTGTAGCATCGTCATCGTTCACACCTGCGATAGTGTGTGTTAATGCCAATTCAGCTACTGCATCTGCTGTAGGTGTAGTTGCTTTTGTGCAAGATAGTACAGAAGTTTTTGGACCTAAGCCGTTACCGCTTCTTACTACTGCGTTGTTTGAAATTACTGCCATTTTATTTCTCCTTAAAATGAATTTGTTAAACCCAAATAGTCACAATCCTTTGAACTGTGATCTTAACTGGATGTACTTTTATTTATGAAAATAAAAAGAAATAAAGCACTAATTTTATACAAAACCAGCAAAAGTGCCGTTTTTATTAATGGTCAGCGTCTGTTTTCTGTTTTTGTCATTGTCAGCATAACTCACATGCACCCATCCACTGCGTGGATCAACACCATTATAAAACTCCAATATCAACTGATCAAAATCACAGTTGTCTCTGATCCATTCTGCAACTTCTTTGTTGCTGACTGTGGGTACTTCAATGTCTGCCGCCTGTCCTACCATGTGCTGACTTTTGTTGCTAGAGCCAACTGCTTTGTTCAGTTTTGGACATCTGTATCCAGAATTAATAGTAACTGGACCAAATTGATTTCTCACAGGCTGTAATACTTTTTCACAAAGTGTTTGTAAATTGGTAATCACACTGGGTTCATGTGGAGCATTGTTTATGCCTTTACGCAATGCGGTCTGTGACTTTAGCATTTCTGACAAAGAAAAATTTTCAGTTAATTGCATTTACAAATCTCCTTGTTTTCTGTTTTCCGAATAGTAAACATCAAACTCACCACCCGGATAACGTTTTTTTAATTTATTTACATTTTCTTCAATTACTTCGTTTGGGTTAAGACCAAGGCTCCTACAAGCATTAATCCAATACCACATAATATCGCCCAACTCTCGTTTAAGATGAAATACAGTTTCATCGTCCAATGGTTTGCCTTGGAATATACATTTTTTAATGATTTCATTAAACTCGCCTCCTTCACTTGCTATACCAATACCGCCTGTCAGCAGTAAAGATATATTAACACCTTTTTTTTCCAGTTCAGTCATTTGCTGAACCATTGGTGCCAATTCATTACTTTCAGCAGATGTCACTGCTTGTACAAATTCTTTATATCGGTTTAGGTCAATCATTTTTGTTTTCTCCATGTTTCATCTCCAGGCCACAATGGCAACTGTGTTCCTGGTGCTCTTTTTGGTATTTTTGAGTCAGCACTTGATACGCAAGTTGGTGATATACATTGTTGTGGTCGATCAAACAACTTGAATCCTGTTTCAATGTTTCCAATAGGCTTGTCATGACAACTGTAACTTCTTTTTATACTGCCATCTGGTTCTCTAATAATAATTGATCTATAACCAGAACTACATTCCCAGCCATTAAATCTATTAAAATTAAAAGCATTAAATCTTTCTGCTTGATCCATGTACCATTCTTTGTGTTCAGAGTCTTTGAACTCTACTTGAAAGTGTTGTGGTATATTTTCTTTTTCAAAATTTTGATATATTGGATCAGGTATTTTATTAAATGTGGCTTTGGGTCTTTCAACATTTTTGTTTTTGTGTTCTGTGAAAGCACGTTGTGGCATTCCATTGTGTAACTTTTCCAACATCTCATCTGTGTAGCCTTCAACAACTTTTGACGCTGTAGGATCTGATTGAGGTTTGAGCGTGACGTTAATACCTCTGTTGTGGAAATACAATGATTCCTCATATAGTTCATCGAACCATTCTGGTACCATGACTTGGTTGATTGTGACCTGCACATCCCATTCTTGTGCAAAACAAAGTTTGTCTGCAAACTGTTCTCTTTTCTCTTGTGTGTTAACGTGTTCCCTGTGGTATGAAGCCGTGATACTGGCTCTATGGAACGGTGCGACTGTGTTGACATATTGTTCAAACCATTTCATATTTCTACTGCAATTACTGGTCATGTGTACTGATGTGTAATTGGTATTGCTTACATCTTGTGCAAGGTGTTGGAGAATGTCCAAGTACCCAGGATGAAATGTGGGCTCTCCACCTGACAATGAAAAATGAAATGAATTGAATCCTCGTTCTCTGGCTTGCCGTTTGATTTCATCAATAGTGAGTAAACACAGTTCAGTGGGTCTGTGATCTTTTTTGTCTGATCTTGCATAGGGCCAACAGTAACTACATCTGTAATTACAGAACCTACCAAGCAACCAACTGACAGTGAACATGTCACGATACAACATGGTACGTTGTCCAACTCTGACTAGATCGTCAAAAGGAATTTTGGTAAAATCGTATTCGCTCCATTTTAAATCATTACTCATGTGTATACTATAACACTAATTCTGTTATGTGTCTATCAATTTTAGAGTCAAACAACAGTTTTTTATTGTGTCTTAATCTTTGTTCTAAATTATTAATCACAGGTTTTTCTTTAATAAACTTTTCTAATTCGTTAACAGCACCAATATATCTCAGCACATGATCAGTTTGGTTATCATAGATATGATCTATAACATCATCAAACACATCAAATCCTTGCTGTCTAAAATAACTCACAGTACCTGGTAATGCTATCCATATTGGTATTTGCAAATTGGCAAAAGCCTTATATGATTTTTCAGTAACAAACAAAAGGTCATAATTTAATTCTTCAGCAGTGTAACTGTGTGCGTATCCTACATCATTGGTGTGTCCATACGACTCAGTTATTAAAGACACTAGAATATTTTGATATAAACTATTGCTTTGTTCTCTATCGTTACGACTATGCTCATTGTCAAACTCATAATCAATCACAAGTTTCTTATTATTTGTATAAAGGTCTTTTATATAGTTTACTGATTGTTTGTCTGTTTGCCATGTTTCAAGTTGTTTGAGGTCATTATCATAATTGCCATGATATCTGTTTAACAAACTAACTTTGCCTAATGACATTAGATTTCTTTTATATAGTTCACTAACAACAAACATTCTGTGAAGTTTTGATGTTGCGTTCAAACAGATAAAATTATACTTGGTTGATACTGTATCATTTAAATGTATACTATTATTTGTAATACTGTAAACATACTCATAACGAAAATAGTCAAATGGCTTGCAATTTTTACATTCAAAGTTAAGATTACCATGTAACAAAATTTTATCAGTGCCAGAAATGCTTTTAATAAATTTTTTATTTTTGTGTACATAGCCTTCATAAAAGTTAAAAACTTTATACTTGCTTTCATGCTTGGTTATACTACTACTAATATCTGATAAAGGATACACTGAATCTCCCAACATTTGTTTGATTAGACTTTTATTATTAAAGTTTGTCATAGTTTTGCTTTTTTATTTCTAAAATCTTGTTGCTCTGTTTTCCATTCTGGCGTTTGTGTGTCTACTGGGTTGTTCCATATTTTATTGTTCCATTCCAACATCCAACTTTTTGATTTGTCAGATATAGTTATTTCAGTCAGTACAGTTTCAATATACTGAACATGTTCTTCAGGTGTTGGGTGCAATTCTTCTTGTGGCTTTCCATTGGTTATAGTGGTTGGTCTTGATTTAGAATGCCAATCATTTTGAAATACAACTTCAAAATAACTTTTTCTTATATCCGGAAAAAGATTTTGGTATAACTGGTACACTTCATTGTATGAGTTATTCATTTTGGTGTTCCATTGATTAAACATTTTTTCAATTGGTACCATGCTTAAAAAATACCAAGTACATCCTGACAGTCTAAGAATATCCCTAACTGCTTTTATATAAGCACAGTCTCTAACAAAAAATCCTTCTTGATCGCAGTAGTTTTTTACAAATTGCTTATCGTAATATGTTTGAGTGTATATGTTTCCAGAATTTAACCAGTCTTGATTTATTCTTCTGTCTTCACGCATTACATTGGTCCAACACACAATCACTAAATCATCTTTGTTAAATTTGTAGTGTTGGTCCGCTTGTGAAACATGATTGAATGCAAAGTGATTGCCACTGCCACTAGAACCATAATTGTAGTATTCTGGCATGTCGTAGCCAACAGCATCTGCCCAAGTAGGCCAAATATAATTTGTAAAACTGCAACCAAATGCAAAAAATCTTTTAAACATATTCTTCATTCTTTATCTTATCAAGTGTATACTTCAATGAGTAATCTTGTTCTACTTTACCAAAGTGTGATAAGTCTCTAGCCAAATCTTTTTTATAGTCTGCTTGATAATTTAATCTTCCAGTTGGTATCACAATTAAATTTATACTGTTTTGTTTACACTGTTGTTTAATAAATTCAAGCATAGAATATCGGTACCACTTGCTATTACTATCATCTATTATATCAATTAATGGTCTTGATTCATTGATTTTGCAACTCATTAGCTCTTCTTGTTCAAATTGGCAAGTTGAAACCACAGTCTCTTGATCCCACCAATTGAATCTTTCCATAGGTGGTTCTTTTAATACAACAGTTTTTGGTTTCAATATTGGTATCCAATAGCACAATCTTTGAGCCACGTGTTGCCAATCTGCGCCACCGCAGGCAATGTTATGATAAGGAACGTTTAATTGTTCTGCCACACGCGATGCCCATAATACATCTAGAGAAAGCCCAACTCCTACAGTTTGACTGCAACCTGTAAACAGCATTTCACAAGGTATATCAAAACTGTCACATCTGTACCCATGCTCATTGAAACTGTAAGTTATTTCTTTATCAAGCCACCCATTCATTTCAAGCAGTTTTTTAGTTTTTTTATCTGCAATATGTTTGTTAAAAGATTTTTCACTATCCATATCCAGCCAGAAATGAGTAGAATTTCCACAACGTTCGTAATGAGATCTTCCCCAAATTTTTAATATTTTTTTTTGCTTCATTGGTGTCCTTTTTTTATTAACTTTTTAAAGCATATCATTATCTATTTATCTGCCATATTAAATACACAAAAGGTACTTACTTAGATGTCAAACTCTTATTGTTTTAAATTAATTCCTAATAAAAATGTAATGGGTCATACCTATACCTGTTTAGAAGATGATATTAATTTAAAAGCATGGCAAAATATCAGCAGTGCCACATTCTTTGATATTAAAATTGTTCCTAGGTTTGATATAGATGTTTATAAACCTATCTTAACAAAAATTAAAGAAATTATCAAAACAAAAGATTGTGTTGTTCATTTTTCAAATGAGTTCACAGATAGATGGACAACTAAACACGAAAAGTTTTTTTGGGAGCTTTTAAAAAGACTTGAAGGAGAAAAATTTTCTCTGGAACTTCAAGTAAGGCCGTTGTTAGCAGGACATTATGATAATTTAATTGAAAAGATAAAAAACTACGCTTCTAGCAATAACATCTTGTTTTGTGAATTTTCTATATCAAGAACAAATTTTGTTGAACACACCCTTTACAAAAATTATTGAATACAGGTAGGTTGTCGTAAAAAGAAATAACAAAATTTACTAATTTTGAATTATCTTTTCTTTTTGTTTCTTCTTCTGGCTCGTCTTTTTTTAGAGCCTCTTTTTCGTCTACCACGATGTGTTTTATCTTGTCTTGCCATAGTGAGCGTATTTATAACTCAGTCAAAAAAAAGCCCCGGACTAGTGTAACCAAATGTTACTGCCGGGGTAAACAAAAATACTTTTTTGTCTGTTATCATATTCGAGCTTGTTGGCAGAATTTTATAAGCCTTTTTAAGAACATTCGTTCCGCTAACTGCCAGCTCGAACAATATGAGCATTTTTAAACTACTGGAGTCGCTCAAAGCAAAGACATTTTTAAGCCACTATAGCCGTCTTTAAATAAAGGCACTCTTTATATCCTAAACGGAAGCCTTTTAAATGTAAGCCTTTTTACTTGCTACTGCATCGCTTACTAAAACGAAAGCCTATTTAAACTACTAGAGTCGCTTTCAATACTTGCTAAAGCATTTTTAAACCTAAGTCGCTTTGTGTTGCAAGTGTAATTAGTTATGACCTAAGATTGTTCTATATGTATCCAGTTAATATTTTTTTTATTAACACATCATATATCTGTTATACTGCTTTTTTATTTTGCCACTTGGCCAATTAAGTAATTGTGCAATGAATGTTTGAACAGGAGATACTACTATGGACAGGAACAAAATAGAACAGTTAGAAGAAAGACTTGATGAACTTGAAACAAAACTTGACGACATCATGTCTGTGCTGGAAATGGATAATGAGCATGATGATTACGAGTACGAAAATGATGAGCATGACAATGAAGATGAAATTTGTGAAGATTGTTATGAGGCTCCATGTGCTTGTTACAACCATGATGATGAAGACAACGATTTTGAAGATGATGAAGATGAGGACGAAGAATACGTAGACGAAAACGATTGGGATTCATCTAATGATGATGAAGACGAAGATGAATATGACGACGAAAATGACAAATAAATCACTTATTACTAGGTCAGCATAGTTTCTATGCTGACTATAGTAAAACATTATAAAAATTAATAATATTAATTAACTGTTGACACCCTTGTAAATTTAATATACTATGTAACAAATACAAGGTAAATATGAATTATGTTGTGGTATAAAAAATTCAAAATAAGTATGCCTCAGGATTTGAAAAACGTTTGTAAAACTTACATAACTCAATTTGATCATGAACCTTTTTGGACATACAAATCAGTGGCTGATTCTAAATTATGGACAGTGCCACCACTAGGACCAAACAGAGTCAGAATGTACGATATTGTTCCAAATGAAACATTAGAACAATTTGAAAAAATGAGAAAACTAGTGACTGACATTTCTATGCTAGATGTTGAAGATAAGTTACCAGTCACTACCTTATGGGAATATGACGAAAAGTTTACTCATTGCCCAGTACACATTGACCACGGAGGAGAACACACAGGATCATTAATAAACTCTATATCAGGCAATTTTAAACTGCATTTGCATTCCAAAGACAAACAAGATGCACCTATTATAGATACAGTTGATGTAGATGAGTCAACTCTACTTGCATTAAATAACACTGAATTTCCACATTCAGTTGAAGGACAAGGATTACTGTTGGTGTTTGGCACAGATAAAAAAATAAATCCACAGGAGTATTTTGCAGATGTATGATTTAGAAAATTACAATTGGTGTCATGTACAAGATTATAACGTTGAACAATTTGACTTGCCAACATTTATAGATGCCAACAAACAAACATCAGATGGCACATGGTGGAACATATACGAAAGCAGAGAACAATTCAGCGAACACACAGCTCAATTGAGAAAAGAATTAGAAACTATGTTTGATGATGAATTTCCATACATGGGAGTATGGGATTACTATCCAGGGTTTGTTGATATTCAAGGACCACACTTTGATAAAGGCAATTTAGAAAATGCAGTTATTTTTATGGTACCAAGGGGTGAACTTACAGTCACACTGCATGATCCAGAAAACAAAGAAGTACTTGATTCTAAAACACTGTCTGGTAATAACATAATGGTGTTACATCATACAAAGTTCATGCACGATGTCAAAGGAGTTGGTGAACTAGTAGTTTTTGGATTATCTAAAAAGTTTGACACAGAAAAGTTTTTTAAAAAAGACAAACTGTCTTTTGAAAAGTAGTAAACAGTTAGGCATATAAATGCAAACAATTAACATACCAATAATAGATGATGTGTACAGTGTTCTAGAACAACAAAAATACATGTTGCCTTACGACAAAGGTCAAGCACTCAAAGAACTAGAATCAGTTGAAACTGCTCACAGAAAATGGGTCAATGAAATTGTCGATCTATCAGACTTTCCACACTGTTACTTTGTTAATGGTCTAGAAGATGCTATACATCATTGGAAACTTACAGAAACACGACCATGGCAAAAACTTGAAGGCGAATATGACTATCCTGATACTATAGGTGAATCAGCCACAGTGTGTTGTGATGTGCCAGGACAGTATATGAATCAAGAACTTGGCAGATCAGCCATACCTGCAGATGTTAAAAATGATAGACCTTTGTATCTATCAATACCTTCTCATGCAGATGGAAATTTTTTTAGTCCTAAGCCAATCAATGCTCCAGTGATACTTGATTGTTCCTTTGTTGGATCCACAAATATTCAAACAATAAATGTTCCAAAAAACACTGAACAAGTTTTCTTTGATTTCACAAGAGGGTTTGGAAAAGTTGTACAAGGTATTGGTTTGGTTTATACCAAACAGCCACATGCTTCATTGGAGAAACTAAAAGAATTGGAAAATTGGAATTACATTGGTGTAAAAATAATTAATTCATTAATATCTAACTTTGCAGTAGATGAAATGTGGAACAGACACAAAGACCAACAATTTAAAATTTGCAATGATCATAATATCAAACCGGCTGATTGCTTTTACATGGCAACATCAAGACATGAAGATTATAAAAATCATAGACTAATGAGATGGAACGACACTGCAAAAATTTGCATCACCTCATTGTTTGATAAATATAATAAACGGAGATAAAAATAAAAATGAACAAACAGATACTAGATTATACAAATGAAGAATTTACACAATTGGTAAATCAAATTGTGGACAAAGGTTCTATAGTATTACACGATCAAAATTTAACTAGACAACAACTTGCTGAAGTTTGTGCTAGAATGGGAGAAGTTGAAGAATTAGATTACTTTATGAATCCAAAAGATTCTCCACAGATCAGTATTGTGTCTGGTAAAGTTGTTGATGGTAAACCAATTGGTATGTTTGGTCCAACGGAATTAGAATGGCATGCCAACGGAACTGGTAGATACAACTTCAAAGAAATCTGTGTAAGTTTATATTGTGTTGAAGAATGTGTTGACACTGTGCTTTCTATTGTGGATCAGAAAAAAGCATTTGAAGAACTGTCAGAAGAAGATAAGAATTATTATCGTAATATAGACATACACTTGAATAATGAAAAAGGTGTGGCACCATCAATATGGAGAGACGATGGAATCTATTCAAAAGCATACAAAACAGTAGGCGAAGAAAGTTTTAGACAAGGTAAAGAACATTACAAAGAAACAATTGATAGACGACCATTAGTTGCAAAACATCCTGTTGACGGCAAAGAATATTTTTATCCAATGTTCATATATCTTTACAAAGCATTCTACAGAGATGGCAATGGTGCAGAAGTAGAAGACTTTGAAGCATTTAAAAATAAACTATACAATGTAATCACAAGATCAAAATATATGGTACACCATGTGTTTAGAAAAGGTGACCTGTTGTTTATGGATCAATTGTTAACTAGTCACAGAAGAAGTGCTGTCAAAAACAAAGATAGACAGTTGTGGAGAACAGCATTTGATTATTCTAAATCAGTTACTGACTATAAACCAGTTATTTTTGAATAAAATTAATTAATCTTTATTAAGAATTCTACTAACGTTAGTTTCAACAACACGTTTGAGTTTTTCAATGTCAAGATAGATTTCAACATCTTTTGTGTTTTCCCAAAGTTTTGAAATTTCTTGATAGTTGACAACTCCTACATTAGGAGAAACTCCCTGTATTTCTTCATTGGTTAAATCTTTGTGATCTCCGTTACTGTAAATTACTCTAACTCCTTTCACAAAACCAATAGGAACTTCTTGCGGGAATATTTCTCCTAACAATTTATCAAATTCACCAGTGTCTTTATCTGGATCTGATGCTTTAAATTTACGCATTAGATTTTTCTTTTAGTAGTGGTGATGCAGGTGCACCTGATTTTGGTCTACCTCTAGGTCTTTTTGTTTCGTCATTTATACCTGGTGATATTGATTCTGCTTGAGCTCTTTTCTTTCTTGCATCTTCTTCCATTAGTTGTGCTTGAATGATAAGATTTCTAGCCTGACCTTTTCTTTCTTGTTCTTCAGTTAGTTCACCTTGAGGCGCACTAGGTCTCTGTAACTCTGCCACATCCGGTGATGGTGCTAACGCTTCAGTGACATTTTTTAAATTTGTGTTGTGCTCTACTAGAGTGATTTCTTTGTTTGGTGCTGGTGTCAATACAATTTCTTCAACTGGTACTTTAGTTAACCAGTTTTTTCTATGAAGTGTTTGTAAAATGCTTTCACCATCAAAGAAGTATTTTCTATTTAGAACATCATAACAATCATTGTTTGCCTGTGCTTCAAGTGATTCAATTGCACTCATTAGTCCGTCATGATATCTGTCTAACAGAGTTCCTGTGTCAACCACAAGAGCATTAGCAGTATCATTTGGAACTTCTCTAAAGACTACAACATACTTTCTTTTTGATTTAGAGTTGTAACCTAAATGTTTCAAATGGGCCATATTATTCTCCTTGTTTTGTCTCAGTAGAAGCTGGTGCTTCTGCTGGTGCAGGTGCAGATGTTTCTGCTGGTGCTTCTGCTGGTGCAGGTGCAGATGTTTCTGCTGGTGCTTCTGCTGGTGTTGTTTCACCCTGTGCTTTGGCTTCTGCTTCTGCTTTTGCTTTTTGTTGATCAGCAATCATTTTTAAAAATTTAGCAAATTTGTCAGCAACTGCTCCGACTTGTGAAAGTTCATTGGCTCTGAAAGCACCTCTTGATGATGCTAAATCTACAATGTTAAGCATTGATTGTACATCAGCAATTTGAATACCTGTAGGTTCTGTTGGAGCCTGTTGTGTTTCTTGATTAGTAACTACTTCAGTCATTTATTATTTCTCCTTATTAATTTTTAATTAAAACACATTTTAATTGATACTTTTATTTATCATCTAAAAAGATCTTTTATTATTTTATAATCAAATACTACATGATTTTAAAATATAAGTCAACTTTTTAATACAACTTTTAGAAATCAATAACACAGTTGTTATGCTTTTACAAGTTCTCCGTAAATATTTTTATGAGAAAACTACTCTTAACCTTATTCTTGTTGTGCTTTTTACCATTTAATTCATTTGCTGAAAACCACGAAGCCGAACTTGAAAAACAACTTGAGATACAAGAAAAGATCACAAGCATAAGAGACCTTACATCTTGTGGAGTTCTATACTACAATCTCAGTTTATATTTTGCTGTTGCACACAGTATAGGTGTAGAGTTTAACCACGATCCACAATTACTGGAAACTTATAAAACCATACACCAAAACGCATTTACAAAACACAAACAGTTTAGTGACAAAAATTTTGAAGTGTATTCTGAATTGATTGCAATGGGTGTTCCAGAAACATTTGCATCTCAACCAGGATATGCTGGACAACGAATGGCCATTGACAGTATCACTGCTATGACCAAAAGTCTAACTGAAGACATATCAAAAGGTAATACCTTTCTTACAGGCTTGTTAGATGTTTCAGATACTTGTGATCAAATCCTATTAGAACTAGACTGATCTTCTTCGTAATGACAAGTTACACCAAACGGTGCTTGTAACTCTTTGTCATAATTGCTATGTATAACCCAAAGTGTGTCACAGTAATTTGGGTCACCCCATGACCCCCAAGGATAACCATCTGTGAACACAATCAGTTTCTTAGGTTCAATGCCTTGTTCTTTCATAAATGTCCAATTGGCATCAAACTCTGTTCCACCAAATCCTTGTGGTTGATATGTGGTGATATCTCTGTCTGGTGTAAACACTTCTGGATTATGAACTTCTGTGTCAAAACTCCAAACATGAATCTTGTAATCAGTGTACTGATCCATAATACTTTTGACTTCACTAAAAAACACATTCAATTGTCTTTCACTAATTGATCCTGATGTGTCTACTGCTACACAGATATCAATAGTTTCTGAATTTTTAAGTCCAGGAAATATTGCATCAGTGTGCCAAGACTTTCTGCTGGGTTTCATAAAAGTAAAGTCATCTTTGATCACTGAAGTTATCTGCTGATCCAACATAGATTTCCAATCCAGTTTGGGTTCAGTTAAATCTTTGATCATTCTTTCAACACTTTTAGGAACATTACCTGCACCGGCAATCTGAGCTGAATTCAACATTGCATTTTTAACTTCATCTTTGATCTGATCTTTTTCTTCTTTGGTCAAAGCCTTAGGACCTTTTTGGTTGCCAGGTGCATTTGCAGATCCTGAGTCTTTTTGTTTTTCCATTTCTTCAATCAACTTGTCTATGTGCATGTCAAGAGTTTCTTGTTTTTCTACTTGACGAGCATACAGGTCTTCATAAATTTCTTCTGTGTATTTGTCACTGTATGAAGGATCCCATAATCCCACTTCAGGCATTTTACCAATGTGCTGATTTTTAAGATCATCATTGATCACATAGTCACCTGCCATGTTCCAATACTGTGGATCCCTTGTGGCACGTCTATCAAAGTGATCATAAACACAGTGCATCACTTCATGAGCAATCACAAAGTCCAATTCATCATCTGAAAGAGCACCAAGAAAATTTTTGTTATAATAAAGATGTTTGCCATCAGTGGCCGCAGTAGGGCACCATTCTGTTCCATCTTTGACAATAAGCCTTGTGGCCATATTACCAAAGAAAGCATGATTCATCAACAGTCTAACACGTGATTGAACTATTCGTTTTTTAACTTCATCACTGTCAAATTCTTTTACTTTTTTTTCTGCCATAACCATTACAGTACCAACCCTGCCAATATTGCTAAAGTAAATCCAAATACTAACCAACCTGCTATGTAACCTGTACCAAATGCAAGTATTCTTTTTATTAAGTGTATCATTCTGCTCTCCTTGTTATATTATATATAATAGCACAAAATTGGATTCTGTCAACCTCTAAAAATCGCTTAAATTTGCTTTTTAAACAGGGTTTTAATTTAGGGTGTTCAAATGTACTAAAAACAAAAAGACCCCGCTTAAAAGACCTTAAAATGCGTTTAAACCAGGTTTTTTCTGGGTGTTTAGTCATAAAAAAAGGAACAGTAATGTTCCTTTTAATATCCTTTGTAGAAAGGGCGGAAAGCCTACTTATTTGATAAGAGCAGAGAGAGGTAAGCAGGCTCTCCATATGTTTACGCCTCTGTAATTAGAGAGCCGTATCTTTTGTAAAAGTCATCAAAACTAGACAACTTTTTAGGGTTAAATGGTAGACTGTAAGTCTTAAGAGCAGTTCTGGCTCCTAACACTACCATTTCAGTTTCAAAGTTATTCATCATAAACTTTAAGAAACAGTCTGCCATTTTATGCCAGTCATCCATCTTTTTGGATTTCTGAGCATTTTCACACTCACCTTTTAACTCATAACACATTGAAGTGATCAGAGTGTACATAGCACTAATCTCTTTTGTCTTTAGAGATTTCACTTTGCCTTTTAGAATTTCTGATGGATTTGGAAGATCCCCAGAAATCTTTCTGTGAGCCTGAAACTTGGTTGCAAGACCTTCACCAACAGCACCAGAAATAATATCTGTCATCTGTACAGTTGGCATTTCGTCATCTATCACTTCAGAAACGAAACTCCATGATCTTGGTGTTGCAAAACCTCTTGAACTTGATGATGGATCAAAATCATATAAGTCTTGTTTTGCAAATGTTAAATAACCTACAACTTCAGGATGAATTTGGTTTTCTGTAGCCCATACTAACCAATCATCAAAGTTAGGTTCCATTTCAATATGAATTACCCTGTTTGCAAGTGGACTAGGCATTCTGTAAGTAACACCTTTGTCACTTTCTCTGTTACCGGCCGCCACTACTGACACACCTTTGGGCAACACATAAGTACCAATTCTTCTGTTAAGAATCAACTGATACGCCGCCGCCTGGGTAGCCATTGGAGCCGCATTTAATTCGTCCAAAAACAATATGGCTGTGCTTTTAGGATCTGAAGGTAGATCAACTGGTGGTGCCCAATCCATTTTGTTTTGTGATTTGTTGTAATATGGAATACCTCTAAGATCAGTAGGTTCCATAAGAAGCAAACGTAGATCAATAACTTCACGATCAAGTTTTTGACCTATCTGTGCAATGATATCTGATTTACCAATACCTGGAGGTCCCCATATCATTACTGGTCGTTGCTTTTTGATTAGATGCTCTACTTCTGCTATTGCATCTGATGGTCTAGTAGTTCTGTGTGTACTAACTTTTGACATTTGTTTTACCTCTTTCTGCTTTTGTTAAACTCTATATTGTAATAATAACACAAAACAGAATTCTGTCAACCAGAAAAATACTGTAAAAAAATGTTGATTTTGCTAGGTTTTTAAAGAAAATTAAAATTTTTCTTCTGGTAAAGAGGGAGGTTCTTGGTAGTTTTCGTCTATGTATCTTGCTCTGGCCCATTTGTCAAGATCGCCATCTTGTAGTTTTATATCCAAAGAATCCTTGCCATTGAACAATATCAATTGTTTATTGTCTAAATAATAAGGATAGTTTAGTTCTCGTTCAAGATATTTGATGTGTACATTTTTGACTTGGAAACCCTGTTTCAAAGGTATAACATAAGTTTTAAACATTGTCTTCAATTCAAACAAACCTGCTTTGTTTATTCTAAGACTGTTTCTTGCATTGTATTCGTTGTGCCAAATCAAAGGTGCATCTGAATCACCATAATATGGAATATCTTGTTGTTTTTTGATTGCTTGATCAACAATGCTGTTTCGTTGTTTGAGTAATAGATTAATTACTGTCTGACGATTTAGTTTGCTCATCTTGTTGTTCTGTTATAACTTTTCCAGAAGTAAGTTTTACCACTTGAAAATCTTTGCAATTAAATCGTTTGTTTAATCTTTCAGCAAGATTAAAAGCATGACCTGAATTTGAAAAGGATACTTTTTTGTATTTTGGTCCTGGGTAATTTACCAAAGTATTCATACTTCTTAAATTAATAGGTTTACCTTGATAGAACACAGAATAGATTGCATCCGCTTTCAATACTTGCTCTGCTTTGTACGACTTTGGATTTGTGTATTCTAGTATTATGTCTGGTTTAGGTCTGCTCATTTGTGTGTTCCATTTCTGTTATATACGTATATTATTTATCATAATTTAATAGAAAATTACATATAACTTACTAAAACTTTAGCACTTCCTGTTGTGGAAGAACCAATGTTTAAGTAAGCAACGATATCCGAATCTGAACCTGTGGCATATTGGTATGCTGGTTGCACTGCATAAGTGCCTATTGATGTTAAATCAATGTCATCGTTTTCAACAAGTCTAGCATTGTCACTTGCATCACCCACAGTTAATGTTGCGTTGGCATCATCAAATGCTTGAGTGACTTCTACTGATACTAGAGTGACTCTTGCATTGTTTGAAACTGTACCAATTGTTGTGTTACCTGTACCACCTGCCTGTGTGACTGTGGCTGTGATTGTTTTTGCGTCAACATCCGCTGAATCTTCATCTGAAAGTTGTATCCATGATGTACCGTTGTAAATCATGTACTTCCATTCACTGTTGCCTGAATCAATCACGTATGCTGTGTCGCCTGTCTGTGCCGACAAGGCATTGAGAGCAAAATTGTTTGCCACTACTGTTGTACCACCTGATGTTCTAATACCTTGTTCAACTGTGACTGCTAGAGGTGGACGACCATTGTGTACTGAAAACACACCTAAATCATTCAAAGGTGTACCAGTGGTTTGGTCTAACAGTATTTCTCCACCATCTGTTCTTGTTAGTTTTAATGATGAACCTGTTGAAGCACTTGTGGATAGATCCCAACCTGTACCTGAATTTGGACCTGCTACAGGATTGCCTGAACCATCATTGCTTGTGTTAACAATAGTGATTGATCCACCTGTTGATTCTGTTAGCACACAGTTTGAACCTGAAACTGATGCTGTGATGTTTGTTGGTGCCGCGGCATTGATATCATCTGCAATATCTTGTGCAATACCAACTGCAACACCATATGCGGCTTGACCCGCTGTGGTTGTTGAAAATGAAACTGCTGTTCCGTTGATTGTGATTGCACCACCTGGATACACACCAACTAGTCCATACACCAAACTCTGTGAGGCTGTTGTTGCCGTGGTTGGTGTAGGTGCGGATGAAGCCGTAACACCATGTGTTGCTGTGCCACCATTGATATCTAATATTGTTTGTGCTAGTGTTGTACTTGTCAATGTGACTGCTGTCTCGTTAATTTCTAATACATCACTTGCTGTCACTGTTGGATTAACCACTGTGCCAGTAACTGATGATTCTATAGGATCTGCTATTTTTAAAAACTGTATCTTTCCTGATGTTGATGTTGTTGTAAATGCACCAGGCGTGGCCGTGTCTGCATACACAAAGTCACCAACTGATCCTGGTATCTCAGGTAAGAAGTCAATAATTCGTGTGTTTGGTCTCAGCATGAATTGATTAGCACCAACTGTGTTTGTTACTGTGCCAATCACTTTGTCTGTGGTTGATGAATTTGTTTTTACAAAACCAGTTGACCCACACGACACAAGATCACCTACACCAAATCCATGTGCTGTTTTGTCTAATACATAGTGCATCTGTGGATTTAGATATTGAAATCTTGAATTGATGTTTAGGTAAAAGTCTGATGATGTAATAGAAACTGGTACTGGATCAAGCATTGGATGACCATTTTCATTCAATTGAAATATCACACAATATCCTGTTCCAAATATACCTGAACCAATAGATGATCTAAATGTGTTGTATCTCAACCAATCTTCAACCACCATTGTAACTGTTGATGCTGTTTTTGAACTAATTGAAACAATTCTACAACAAGTTCCTGTAGTAGCACCTGCAATCCAATCACCTACCTGTACATCAAGTCCGTTGTACTCAAAGTCTTTTCTTGTCAAGTGTGATCCGTGTGTTTGTGCTGAAACTGTACCTGTGATTTCCCATTGATAGTATTTTGGATTAGAACCGCCTGACCACCATTTGTCACCTTGGCCATCATTTTCTGTCCACTGTGCATTATTGTTAATTGACGTTACGTTAATACTTAAAACTTTTGCTGGTTTGTTTACATCAATGTAATTTGTTTTGTAGGCCATCTATTAAGCCCCCATCACAAATCTCACCCAAGCATGAGTGGTTGTACCAAACGATCTTGAAGCACCTGTTTCTGATTCACTAACTCTAATATTTAAACTTGAGAAAGAACCAAATGCTGTTGGTGATCCTGATGATCCGCCACCTGGTACTTTTCTCAGTGTAGTACCTGTTGAGCCCAGTGTGTTCATGTTATATTCATTTGATGGATAGTTGTAACCATAAAACATAACTGATAGCGGTGGAGTTGTGTAACCTGTAAAGTTAACTGTCAAATCACCACCTGTTGCTGAATCAATTGATACACTTGATACACCCGATGATGTATCTGAAATACTAGATATGTCACCGTTAGTTGCATAATTGATTTTAAATTCTTCATACTCAGTACCTGCTGATCCACCTCCACCTGCGATTGTGATAGTTTTAGTTGCACCTGTACCTGATGCTGTAACACCTGCACCAACAAAGTTAAGTGTTGTGGCCGCTGTTGCTAATGATGAACCTTCATCTTGTACTGTCAATGCACTGCCACCTGACTGTGCCACCCAAGCATAGTCTGAACCATTCCATGATAACACAAATCCTGATGTTGGATTTGATTGGTTTAAGTGTGTGTCTACATCTGAGTCTGTGTATAAATCTGTTGTCAATGCAACTGTACCATCAGCATCTGGTAAGTTAATTGTTCTGTCTGCTGTTGGATCAATTGCTTGAAGTTTTGTTTCATTTGCATCTGCTGTTGAACCTTCAAACGCAATACTTGTGATGCTGTTGATGTCTGCCGCTAAACTCAATGATACATTGTTTGCGGCAATATCTGCATTAATCTGTCCTGTTGTTCCTAGGAATGTTAATGTTTCAGTTGCTGTGTCAAATGTGTGTGTTCCTGTGTTACCTGCTATGCCAAATGTGCCACCACCTGCATTTTTCCATTTGAATGAAGTTGAGGCATGATCGTAGTATAAAACTTTTCCGTCATCACCTGCTCCTGTTACTGCGTCAACATCTGACAATGTTGTTAAACCTGAGCCAGTTAAACTTGTTAGGTAACCCGCAGTTGAATGATCTCCCCAACTGTATGCTGTGTCCCAGTTAGTTGAGTTTGTAAGTTGTGAATCATTTGCCATCTTGTTCCAACTGCCACCATGTGCAAAATACATAGCACCATCTGAATGACTGTGTGCTATTGCGCCATGATAAGTTGTTGCATTTGGAAATGCGGCTTGGTTGGCATAGTAGAAAGGAATAACTGCTGTTGTTGTTGTGGTTGCTCCTCTGCCTGTTACTGTAGCAAGTGTGTCTGCTTCTGCTGTCAAGTAACTTTGTAGATCTGAAATCTGTGATTCTGTAATTGACAATGCTGTTTGGTGCTGTGTTACTGAACTCTGTGTGATGTTCGCATCTGGAACATTTGCCCAAGTAACTGCACTTGATAGGTCATTTGTCTCTGCTGTCAGGTAACCTGCCGTGCCGTGGTCTCCCCAACCATAAGCAGTATCCCATTGACCAACTTTTGCGTCACTGATGACATTTGTGCCCATGTCAATGTTAGAATTAACATTAACAACACCTGTACCATTTGGTGTTAATGAAATATTGCCACTTGATGCAGTTGTTTCAATTGTTAAGTTGCCTGCCGCTGATACACTTGGTGATGCACCTGTTGTTGTTACTGATCCAACTGTTAATTCATCTGTAGTTTTGTTGTAAGTAAAACCAGCATCGCCACCCATAACACCACCGTCATTGAACTGTACTTGTGTGTCTGAACCGGCCGCTGTTGAAGCCGTTACTGTTGCGTTCTCCCATTGTGATGTTGATGAGTTGTATTTTAAAAACTGATTGTTTGCCAACGATGCCAATGTGACATCAGTCATTTCACCTAATTCGTTTGCTGTTGCTACCTGTGAGTCAACGTATGCTTTAACAGATTGCTGTGAAGGAATTTTTGTAGCACTGTCTGATACCATGTTGTCTTCATCAATCAACCAGTTGCCTGTGATTCTTGAATCAACTCTTGTATCTGTGTAATATAAATTTGTGCCTTCAGTTAGGTTAGTTGTTGTCTTTGTACCTAATCTTGTGTCAAAGTCTGTGTTGAAACTTGTGTAACCTGTGTTGTCAATCCAAGCATAGTCTGATCCATTCCAAGATAAAACATATCCTGCTGTTGGATTTGATTGGTTTAGATGTGCATCAACATCTGAATTTGTATAACCATCTGTGATACCATATCCTGCAAGTGTAGTTGGTTTGCCTGTTAGTGAAGCAAACGATTGTGCTGGTACACTTGTTAGATAACCTGCACTTGCATGATCACCCCAACCAAATGCTGTGTTCCAGTTGGCTGAGTTGTCAGTCAGTATGCTGTAAGATCCTGCACTTGCACCACGTAACATGATGCCTTGTGATGTAAAGTCGCCATCTACTACCACATCTGCATGTGATGTTTCTGCTGTCAAATAACTTTGTAGATCTGAAATCTGTGATTCTGTGATTGTTAAATTTGCTTGGTGCTGTACCACACTTGATGATGTGATATTTGCATCTGGTACATTTGCCCAAGTAACTGCTGAACTCAAATCATTTGTTTCTGTGAAACTTGTCAAGTAACCAGCAGTTGAGTGATCGCCCCAACTGTATGCTGTGTCCCACTGACCAACTTTTGTGTCAGTAATGACATTTGTTCCCATGTCAATGTCATTGCCGTTTGCGTCCAGTGTTCCACCTAATTGAGGAGTAGTGTCCTCAACAAGATTAGACATTGTTCCGCCACCGCCTGCTGACTGAGCCACCCAAGCATAATCACTTCCGTTCCAACTTAGAACATATCCTGCTGTTGGATTTGATTGGTTTAGGTGTGTGTCTACATCTGAATCTCCATAACTACCTGACTGTGCCACCCAAGCATAGTCTGACCCATTCCATGATAACACAAATCCTGATGTTGGATTTGATTGGTTTAGATGTGAATCAATTGAAGCATTTAATCCTGCTACTGTTTGATACGTTCCTAGATCTGAGATCTGTGATTCTGTGATTGTTAAATTTGCTTGGTGTTGTACCACACTTGATGATGTGATGTTCACATCTGGTACATTTGCCCAAGTAACTGCACTTGATAGATCGTTTGTTTCTGTGAAACTTGTCAAGTAACCAGCAGTTGAGTGATCACCCCAACCAAATGCTGTGTTCCAGTTAGCCGAACCTGCCGCTACTATTCTTGCATCTGCTCTTGCATCTGTATAGTATAAATTTGAAGATCCTTCTGGTAATCCATCTGTGTCTGCCAACGCACCCGATTCAGTTTTCCATTTGAATGAAGTTGAGGCATGATCGTAGTATAAAATTTTTCCGTCATCTCCAGCACCTGCCACTGCATCTACATCTGACAGTGAAGTCAGTGTTGAACCAGTTAGATCTGTTAGGTAACCTGCTGTTGAATGATCACCCCAACTGTGTGCTGTGTCCCAATTTGTGATCTTGGCACCTGTGATACCAGTTGACGTTAATCTTGCATCTATGTCAGTGTTGGCTCTTGCTGTGGTATAATATAAGTTTGTTACACCTTCTGATAAATCATCTGTAGTCTTTGCCGCTATCTTGGCATCAATGGCCGCATTGGCTCTGGCTTCAGTGTAATATAAGTTTGTGCCTTCTGTTAAATCTGTTGTTGTGTTTGCAGACAAGTCTGTTGATACTGTGCCTACTACCCAAGCACTACCGTTCCATTTCAAAGCATTGTTTAATGCAACACCTGATGTGTCAACATCAGTTAAATCATTTATACTTGCCGCGGCAATACGAGCATCTGCTCTTGCATTTGTAAAGTACTGATTAGTACCTTCTGCTAAATCTGTTGTTGTGAAACTTGTTAAATCTGATAGGTATCCTGGATCTGCTACAAACTCAACTGCACTTGCACCTGCATTAACTTTCACAAAGTAACCGGCCGCACCTGCATAGTTTGTTGGAGTGTCTGTTAATCCCACAAGTGTGGAAGATCCACCTCCACCGCCGCCGCCAGTCATATTGCCTGGTTCCCATGCTGATGAAACTGAATTATAAATCAGTACCTGACCATTTGCCGCTCCGGCTGAGTTGACATCTGTCAATGCTCCCAAGTTGGTAGCACCTGCATCAACTGTTGATACCCAAGCACTGCCATTGTATTTTAACACATGACCACTTGCAACACCTGTTGTGTCAACATCTAGTAAATCATTTATTTCATGATCTGAAATACTTGTTACTGTGCCTGCTCTTGTGGCAGTACCATGAAACTCTACTGCGTATACATCTGAATATCTGTTTGAGTTGTCACCAATTGATCTTGTGTTATCAGCATCTGGCAACATATCACCTGATGTAGGTTGATATCTTGCATCTGCTTCTGTTTTTGAATATACGCCTAAGTTTGTTCTTGCAGTTGACACATCTGCCACTGCCGCTAAATTATCTGATTTTTGTAAAAATGCTGATGATGACAATCCACCCACTGTGCCTGCATCAACATTTGCACTGTCAACTGACACTAACACTTCTGTGCCTGATGCTGTCAATGTTATTCCTGTGCCTGCTGTTATACTTTTTAATCTAATGTTACCTGTTGTGATATCAACAAATAAGCCTTCGCCACCACCTAGATTTAATCCTGATGTGACTGAGCTTGTAGCCGATATTGTTACATTGTCGGTGTTCTCTGTGATTGTAACATTGTTGCCAGCAACTAGTGATCTAAACTGTAAATCTGTTCCACTTGCTTGTTTGAATACACCACTACCAGTGCCAACATTTGCTCCACCTGTGATAGCAGAACCTGAATTAGTTACTGTGGCATTAACAAATGCCTGTTGTGTATCATCATATACTAGTGTTTGATTCGTCGTAGGACTTTGTACGTTAAAATTTGGGTCTGTGTTTGATCCTATTGCCATCTTTGCTCCTTAATCTTTAAAATATTTATCAAAAAACATAGTTTAATAGTTCAACAAAATTTTGTCAATTGTACCCAAATTTGTTGCTTGTGGAGTGACTACTGCACGTAGATACAAAAAATTACCTCTAAATGTATAACCATCCACTGTTGACTGATTGTTGTACGTTGCGAACTGACCATTTTTGAGTGTGATGTTAAACCAATCTGCACTTGTTGGTGTTTCAGCCAATGTTGCTTGTATTTCAACCTGTCCTAAAAAATTTGTTGGGTATATTGCAATGGTATGAAGACCGTCAGTGAATCCATAAAATGAATCTCCTGCAATTTTATCACCTGTGACTGCCGTAGCACCAGAGACTGTGCTAGACAACATATTTACACTATTCTTTGACATACTGTTATTTATCCAAAATTTAAATCACGGGGTTAAACTAACTTACAAAAAAATTAGTGATCTAGCCCGAATCTAACAGTATTTATTAATCTGTAACTTTGATAGTGTACTCAGAGAAAGGTGGGTAGTTATTGATTGCTGTTTCCAAACTTGAAGCAGTCCAACCACTGCTTGTACGCTCAACTCCAAGTGACACAGTGTTGTTTTTGATATCTCCCACATAAGAGATTGTGGCTCTCAAAGCCACACAGTTCACAACATAACCGTAATCTGTTTTTGAAATGTTTTTTGGTTCGCTGTCTTCAAAGAAACTTATGTTGTAGATATGATCTGCAGATGTTTCTTTGTTTTTAGAATTTTTATGATGCTGTTTGATTTCCATTAGTACCTGCCTGCATTTCTTCGTATGTTCTGAAATCTGTTGCAGTTTCTAACGGCACTGGGTAATAAATTTCGCAACCATTTTCTCCATCTTCAGATACTTCAATTTTCATATCTCGTTTTGGATATTTTTCGCTAATTGTTTTATGTAAATCATCTGCCATCATTTCGCAACTCTTGTAATCTAACTCAAGTGTTTTATCATCATACAATCTTTCTAACCATCTTTTAAACTGAATAAATTCAATATCTCTGTCATCATGAAATACTTCAATAGACACTTTGAAATGAAATATATGTCTGTGTGGATAGCCTAAAAATGAAACATCATCCCATTCACCTGTTGCTAGGTTTGGATCATCCAATGCCGCAGGGTATTTGTGAATTCCTTCTTTTCTAAATGTTACCCAAATCAGTTTTTTCATACGTGTTCCTTTCTATTCAATTACTTCATCTGTGCTGTATGATTCCCAAGAAGTTTTCACTAACGGATTCATTAGTTCTTCAAGTTTGTTACACCATACACCACTGTTGGTTATGTTAAAATCTATGTCATCAATTTTGATTGTTATTCTCTTTGAATAACTTTCAGCATGAGCTATTGGTAAAGAATACATGATATGAAAGTATTCGTTTTCTTTAAACTCATCTAGTTCTGTTAAATCAAAATCTTTTGAAATATCAAGTGTTACTTTGTGTGCTTTGGAAATTAAACTTTTAATGATTTCTCTCAGTTTCATATATTTAGAATCATCCCACTTGGTGTTTCTAAAACACATGTTTGCTCCCAAATAAATGTGTCTACAAGTATTTTCTTTGGCTCTAAGAGCAATTTTTTTTGGATTACGAAACCCTACAACAAATAGAGTTTTTTCACCATAAAAAGGAGTCTTCTCTACTTCTGTTCCAGTAAAGTAGATTACATCAGTTAACTGTTTTTCATTACTGTAATCTCTTTTCATTACCATTTGTTATTCCTTTTCAAGTTGTTTACAAGTTTCTTTATTGGCTTGTAAACCAGTGTCTTTGTCATATATCCAAACATATGAATAAGCAATTTGTCCATCATTAGTTTCTGTGCATTTTTTACCAAAACTCAAACTTGGATTTTTTGGCACAGCACAAGATGTAACTGCAAACAATACTAATAAAAATAAAATTGACTTTTTCATATTTTCCTATTCTGGTGAAACAGGATCAGTTAATACTGACATCTGTTCTAATCTATTTTTTGGTTCAAATGTTTCCTTTAAGTAGTTGATCATGTTGTCTGGTGTTGTTTCAATATAAGGATCATCATCTGTTCCTTCATTGTTGATGCCTGGCTCTTGCCACCATTTTTCAACTACACCATCGTTAATAACACACATGTATCTCCAACTTCTGTTTCCAAACCCTAAATGATTTTTGCCAATCAACATACCCATAAATCTTGTGAAGTTTCCCGAACCATCTGGAATCATTTTTACATTTTTAACATTCATATGTATACTCCAAGCATTCATCACAAATGAATCATTTACTGACACACAGTAAATTTCATCTATGCCCATTGCTTGAATATTGTTGTATTCTTTTTCAAATCCTGGCAATTGTAGTGATGAACAAGTTGGTGTAAATGCACCCGGCAAACTGAATACCACAACTCTTTTGCCTTTGAAATATTCATCAGTTGTTTTATTAAGCCACTGTCCGCCAATAGCACAGCCGCCGTCAGTTTCAACTTCGTCACCAACTCTGGTTCTAAATGTTACTTTTGGAATTTTAAATCCTTCCATCATAAACTTCATCCTTTATTAATAAGTTTGGGACTACCCGAAGATAGTCCCGGTTCCATAATGATTAAACAATGAGGGACAAGAACGTTTAATCTTATAGAAATCATTTTTAGTTGCTTGTCCTTGCAGGTAATACATACTCATACAAACCAATACCTGAATCAATTGCAATTTTCATTGCACCTTGTTCTGCAAAAGATATTGATGCTTGTGAAGTATCACTTAATTTCAAAATACTCAATGTTTGTGCTAAAGGCCAACTCCATCCTCTTTTGATTTCTGTAGTTACTCCTTTACTGATTGGTATTTCTACTCTGTCATTTGATCCATCACCAATATAAAACTTTAATGTGTCACCATCAGTTTTTGCAACAAATGTTGGTTGAACACTGCTCATCACTCCAGCAAAGTAGCTCAAATCTTTTAAATTTTGTTGTGTGGGTTGAATTGTCAAATCCCAATTTACACCTTTGAACTTAACAGTCTTAAGTTTTTCTTCAATCAACTGCGATACCATAAATCTATAATTTGCTGTGTATCCATTGCCTGATGTAAATTTTAATTCTTCTGGCACTTGTTCGCCATTTCTTTCATTTGTAACAACTTCAATGTTTGCTGTCTTGTCAGCATATCCTTCAAAGTTTAAATATCCTGCTAATACTGGCAGTTTACCTAAACCCATTGTGCCTTTAAATTCACTTACAGGATTATGTAATTTTCCTTTAAGAACAACTGTTCTATCATCATCCATTGCTTCAATTTCAGTTGCAGTACCATCGCCGCCATTTACTTTGACTGATTGAATAAAACCTAATGAATGAGTGTGTTTGACTATGTCTAAGAGTACATCCCTCATAATATTTTCCTTTCAATGTTCATAAACTAATAATAACAAAATAATATTGGAAAGTCAAATGTTTTTTATCCAATTTCAAATATGGAATCAAAGTTATTAACATGTTGCGTTTCTTTTAATTCCCAACCCAATACTCCAATTAAGTTTTTAATTTTCTGATCAATAATGGTTTTTTCCATTTCTTCATGATCAAATGGTAACTCTTTAAACCATCTTGGTAGATTCAGTTCATCAATTGGGTAAGCAATTGATGTATAATTCATTGGATTGGGTTTGAGTTTACACACAATAACTTTTTGTCCATCCATAATAGGTAAACTGTATCTATCTCTGTAGGCTTTTCTAAGATCATTCCAATTTAAACTGGCTCTAACATGTCCTGGCATAATTGGTTTTTTAATTGCATTAGTATTGTCCAAATTTGCCATACTTGCTGTTTGATTATTATATGCAGTAACAATTCCCAAATACTTGGTCAAATTGTTTACTCGTTTAGGTGTTCCTTTTTCCCAACCGTCTCTTTTTCCAAATTCATTTTTAAAATCAGCAATCATATCAAAACAATCTTGTTTTGTTTTACCAATTAGTACCATTGTTAATAGTTCTTCAAGAAATCTCTGTACAAATTCTGGAGTATCTGATCTTTTTAGATCAACACCCATTGCTTTTATTTTACCGGGCTTACCATCTATATCTTGTCTGTTGCCTTCTAAGTCATAAATTAATGCCGCATATCTTTTCTTTGTGATATACAATCCTGACTCAGCAACAATTTCTCTACCTGCTTGGATAATCTTACCTGCTTCTGTTGAAACATTAAATGAGTTAGTCATAAAACTTGGAAAAGAATTATTTACTTCATTACCAATTTGATCATACAGTGATATTACTGAATCTTTGGTCCATGGCACATGACCTGCTTCAACATCTTGCTTAACTGATGGATATGCACTAAAATAAACTGAATCAGTGTCACCATATATAATTGATTCTCCAGTGTGATTATAATCATTGCAGATTATTTGGTTTGTTTGTGATGCCATGTGTTTTGTGATTGTTCTTCCTGACAGTGTTACTGATTGACCAATACGAGTATCAAAAAATCTACAGCCTGGATTTAGAATAGCACCATACAATGAATTCAAGTTAATCTTTTTAACAAGTTGTCTTTTGTCCCAAAACTCTCGTTGTTTTTGATTTTCTGCTTCACGCATATTCTTTTGCATGACTTTTCTTTCTGAATACCAAAATTCAAGCAAACCAGGAACAACTGCTTTGACGTCAGTTCTAAAAATAGTACCATTAGCACTCAAGCACCAATCTTGTCCTGATTCAAAAATAATCTTATACCATTCTGCACCACTTTTTGAATCTGAGAATCCATCTTCAAAATCACAAACAATTTCTACACCAATATCTTTTTCAATAACTGCTTTGTATTCTAATGTACCAAACAAACCTTCCCAGGCATCTGCGGCTGACTTGCCTTCTTTCATTTTGTTGTCAATATACTTTTTAGTACTTTCTAATCTTAGTTGTCCTACAATGGTTTCCGGACCCATATTCAAACTTCTAATCACACTTGGATACAGTGAGTTAATATCTAAACTGCCAATCCAATTGTGTAATCCTTTTTTAGGAAATGCCACATAGGCTCCAACAGCAGGTGTTGTATCAACATTGTCACCTTTCTTTCTGTCTGGAATAACAAATCCTCTTTTGTGTGATTCATTGATAATTGCTTGTTCAGTAACTGCTACAGCACCCATTGTAGTTTGTAGTAGCACTGTGTTAGCATGAGCCAATTCATTTGCTAGATCAATAAATTTTAATTTGTCATCAAGTTTGGCCAACAATGCCACGTCTTGTCTTGAATATGCAATAAACTTTTCAAAGTCATTGTTATATAACTGATCAAGTGTGCCATCATATGGAACTTTTTTTTCACCAATTTCATAATCACCAATTGCATCAAGTCTATATGAATGCATTTCATGATATGTGTATTTTCTGTACAGTTCTAGATAATCTAAATGCACACGACCAATCAAGTCGTATGTTTCTTGCTCGTTACCATATTTGATGTATTTTCTTTTTCTTGGATATTTGTCCCATAAGCAATATCTTGATAGATCAGCTCTGCTGAGAATCAATTGTGTCCTGTTAATAATGTAAGGAATATCAAATCCTTCTGAGTTCCATCCACTCAATATATCAGCGTCATCAATAAGTTTTAAAAACATATCAAGAAGTTCTTTTTCATCATGACACAACACAGTGTTGTCATACTTGACTGAAATTGCTTCTGCTATTTCTTGATCTAATTTCTCAGGTTTCAAACACAAAGTGATCAATCGTTGATCTTCAGGTAACCAATTCAAATAGAGTGTTATGGCTGTGATTTTTTCATGTGGATCATGTGCAGGTGCAAAACCTCTATCTTTGTTGAAGTCTACCTCAATATCAAAAAAGCACACATGAGGAACAGGAGAATCAATTCCCAAATAGTTTTCTTCCAAACATCTAAAAATTGGGTTTATATCAGATTCATGCAGTTTTTGATGACTGTATAGTTTTCTTTCTCTATCAAATTCTTTGATATGTTTTGTTGAAAATCTTGACACTGGTCTACCGTATATTGATCTGTGTTTTCCTTTTGGATCTGGATAATAGAAAACATAGTTTGTTGAGTATTGTCGATATTCTCTTTTGCCTTTTACTCTTTCAACTACATTAATTCTGTCTTTGTCTCTTTCCAGAAATGCATCAATATAACTCATAGATTTTTTGCCCTTGTTTTTATTATATTAACAGTTATAATAAAAGTTGTCAACTGTTATTTGATATTAAATGCTTTGGCTAACTTCTGTGGTTCCATACCATCTATCTGGTACACTTGTTCTGATGTGAAATCTAAATATTCTCCATCTGCAATACTTCTGCCACGAAAGTGTGAATCATCAATAACTGACTCAACGGCAAACACTCCTTTAACAGGAAAAGGCGTACTGCCAAACCCAGTCACAGTATGCTCCACTTCCATTTCAGTTTCTTGTTTGATGATTTTATTAGATACTAGTTTCTTAATTATTTGTTTTTTATCCATAGTCTTTTATTTCCTTTATTGTGATTGCCTTTACTATTTTTACATTTTCAGATGCTAACTTGGCCAACATCAGATCTTTATCATCCAAACAATACAGTTTTGGATAACAAACAAAAGGAGAATAAACACCTTTTGCCATCATTGTTCCTTTGTTTTCTACTGCTAATCTTTTTACTCGCTGTGTTGTTTCATCATCAGCCATGCCATAGTCAACAAAATATCTATATTTGTTATAGTACAAAGAATTTTTAACTGCATGATTATCAGACTTGAGTACTGATAAATGATAATCATTTACCGGACCTTCGATTTTCATTTCTTCTTTGTCAAATATAGAAACAATTCTTTTTAACATTTCAAAATTTTGTATATAATACCAATTTGTATCTCCTCTGTTACCCCATGCCACTTCTGGATACAGAATTGATGCTGTTATATCTCTATCTGGATCAAACCAGGATTCTCTTGCTATGTCTAAAACTTCGCTAAATTTTTCAGTTTCGTAACTTGTTGTTTCTAAAGTAAAGTTACGAGTTCTTGTGACTCTATAAGGATACTTTGTTTTGAAAAGTTTAGTGCTTGGTTGTATTTTCATACTTGATAACTAGTTCTCCGTTTGCTTCGTCTACAATTACTTTTCCGCCTGTTATTAGTTTACCAAACAACAATTCTTTAGACACTGGTTTTTTAATGTGCTGATCAAACACTCGTTGCATTGGTCTTGCACCCATTGATGGATTATAACCTTTGTCCAATACCCAACGTTTTGCATTTTCAGTCATTTCAATTGTTATTGATTTGTCTTCTAACAGTTTATTAGTTTCATTTAAATTTTTATCAACTATACGTAAAACATTTTGTTTATCAAGTTTAACAAACTTAACTATTCCATCAAGTCTGTTTCTAAATTCTGGTGTGAAGAATCCTTTGATATAGTTATCGTCTTCACCTTGTCTATCAGTTTTACCAATTCCCATTGGTGGTTTTTCACTTTCTGCGGCACCCAAATTTGATGTCATAATCAAAATAACTTTTTCAAATGAAACAGTTTTGCCTGTTGATGATGTTAATCTACCATCATCCATTACTTGTAGTAATACTTGTAATACTTCTGGTGCGGCTTTTTCAACTTCATCTAGCAATAGCACACAGTTTGGATTGTCTTCTACATCATTGATTAGTTGTCCTGATCCTGTTGACCCTTCTGCATAACCCACATATCCTGGAGGTGCACCAATCAGTTTTGATGTTGAATGTCTTTCTTGATATTCACTCATATCATATTTTAATAATTTAATACTTAAATTGTCAGCAAGTTGTCTACAAGTTTCAGTTTTACCAACACCAGTTGGTCCTACAAACAAATAAGATCCAATTGGTTTGTTTGAAGGTCTAAGTCCTGCTTTGGCTATCAAAATACTGTCTACTAAAGTTTCTATTGCTGTGTCTTGGCCAAAAACTTTCTTCTTTACATTGCCTTCTAAATCAGCATAATGATCAGTTTGTTTGATATTAATCATTTCAATTGGCACTTTGCTGATTCTACTAACAACGTTTTGTGCAACATCTAAAGTCACTATTGGCTTGTCAGCCAATTTGGTTCTCACTGCTGATGCATCTAACACATCAATTGCTTTGTCTGGAAAGAATTTGCCGTGTATATGCTTTTCACACATGTCAACAATTTGCTCAAGCACACCTTCTTCAAATTTAACTTCATGAAATGCTTCATAAACTGGTGCAATGCCTTTGACAATTAATTTTGTATTCTCAACATTAGGTGGATCAATGTCATACTTTTGAAACCTACGCATTAATGCTCTATCTTTTTCAATGTTTTCTCTGTATTCTTCAGGAGTAGTTGCACCAATACAATTTAGTTTTCCTCTAGCAAGTAATGGTTTTAAAAGATTTGCCAAATCCATGTTACTACTTCCGGCTGTACCGGCTCCTGTTATCATGTGTATTTCATCAATGAATAAAATGATATCATCTTTTTGTGCTAAAGTATCAAGAACTAATTTAGCACGTTCTTCAAAGTCACCTCTATATTTTGTTCCGGCAACAAGAGCACCAATATCTAAAGAAAAAACTGATTTGTTTAACAATGGTTTAGGTACATCTTTTTCTATAATCTTTTTTGCCAGTCCTTCTGCAATAGCAGTTTTACCAACACCCGGATCACCAACTACAATGACATTATTCTTTTTACGTCTTGCTAAGATATGAGCTATATCATCAATTTCTTGACTTCTACCTATGATGTCATCGATGTCACCTTTTTCAGCAACTTCATTTAAATTTTGACAGTATGTTTCAAACTTACCAGAATTCTCTTCAGCAGTTCCCATGGCTTGTTCCATGGCCTGTTTATTGATTGCATCTTTGGTAATAAACTGTACTAATGAATTTCTTGTGACTCCGTGCTTTTTTAAATAAAATAATGCATAACTTTGTTTTTCACTCATGATACTTACAAGAATATCTCGTGGCATCAAAGTTTTTCTTCCAGAAAAAATAACCTGTGTCACTGCTCTATTAAACACTCTTTCAGTTGCTTGAGTTTTTCTAGGCTTTGAACCATCATGAACAATGTCATTCATGTTTTGATCTAAATGATTAACAATATCAATTTTTAAAGCAGTCACATCAGTTTTTACTTCTGCTAAAATTTTACCTATTAATGGTTCTTGTAACAGTGATAACAATAAATGTTCCAGTGTTATGTATTCATGATTTCGATCAGAAGCCAGTTCGGCCGCTCTGTCTAATAATGATTCAATTCTATCTCCGTCTGATGCCATATGTTATTTCAACTTTCTTAATTCATTTAGTATATTATTATTTAAACCTTTTGGTGTGAAAGGTTTTAATACAACATAAAGATCGCCATAAGTTCCATTTGGCTTGGGCATGCCTTTACCTTTAAATCGTACAGTTTGTGTTGGTTGACTTTCTTGTGGTAAATCCCAAGAAATTTTTTCTCCAGAAATATGATCTAAACTGATTTTACTTCCTAACAATACGTCTATTACACTTATTTGATAATCCTGATATAAATCAAAATTTCTTTTTACATAAGTTGGGTGATTCATAACTGTTAAATGTATCATTAAATTTCCTGGTTGTAGTTCTTTATAACTGTGATCTCCTAACCCTCGTAATCTTATAATAGTTCCTGTTTCAGCATTGGCTGGAATTTTTACTGTGACTTTCTTTTGACCTGAAGGTGTGTCTATTGACAATATTTTTTCTTCTTGTGTATAAATGTCTTCTATTCTGCATTGTAATGATAGTTTAATGTCTCTGTTACGCAAAGGTCTACGAAAAGGTGAGCCAAAACTGCCTCCAAAAAATTCTTCAAACAGATCTCCAACATTTTCAAAAACCTGTTCTCCGTTTCTGCCATATGAACTTCTACGAAATCCTGCTTGTTGCGGATCTGTGGTACCATATTGATCATACATTTTTCTTTTGTCTTTGTTTGATAAAATCTGATATGCTTCATTGATATCTTTGAATTTTGCCTCATCGCCACCTTTGTCAGGGTGATACTCGGCGGCTTTTTTTCTAAAAGCTCGTTTGATATCAGACTCTGATGCTGACTTGTCAATTTCTAAGATGTTATATGGATTTATCATACACATAATATAACATGAATTTGTAAAAAGTCAAGTTATTTTATGTCTTTTTCTGTGGTTTCAGAATTGTAATCTTCGTAATACTTTTTGTATTCTTCCAACAGTGTGTTTGTTTCTTGAAGTTTTGCTCTGATCTGTGCAAAGTTTTTGGCCAATAACTCATAGTCCTTGTCTGATAGACCAAACAGCACAGGATCTAAACCTTGTTCTGCCATTTTGGCAAACACTTCATCTGCATTGTCACTGTGGATAATTATCCATTGTATTTGCTCTAGTTGTAAAGGAGTAGGCAATTCATAATTTAATTGTTGTCTTGGTTCTTCAACTTGAAATATTTTTATTTTCTTTTCTCCGCCAATTGAACAACCAGTAAGTAAAACTGCTGTAACTAATATCAAAATAATCTTATTCATATGGTACATAAGAAGGATTTGCTAGTGCCGGACATTCTGGATTAATTTCCGACTTTTTAGTTGCCTTCAACTCCTCTTCAGTGTGTGGTGCACCTGATGCCAATTCTATACATCTTATGGCATTGTCAGATCCTTTGTTGAATATTCTTTCAACTGGTGCTGTTTTTTCAATTGCCAGTTTGCCCACGTCTCTTTTGCCTTTGTTGAATCTTTTGTCTAGTTCATCTAAATCTTTTTTAAGTGTGTTGATCAACTTGTTCAACTGTTTGTTAGATTCTAGTATCTCTTCAAAATCTTGTTTTTGTTTTTGCAGTAATTCTTTTTGTGATTCTACACTACGTTCAAGTTCAATTTGATTGGCTTTTAGTATAGCATTGTCAGAACGCAACTTCATCACATATAGTCCTGCACCTGCAATAGATGAGATTATTAATCCTACCAAAATGATTTTAACTGTGCTGAACATTACTTGTTCCTTTTATCTAGTATTTCTTTCAAAGTGTTATAATATTCACTCACTGAGTGATCTCTTAAACCATCACCAATTCTTGAAAACTGTCCTCTAAACCAATCTAAAAATAGCCCCCAAGCATTTTTGCCACCAATAAAAATTTTCTTTCTTTGAGAAAGATAACATAACCTACCAATGTGTCTGAAACCCATCATAGCCAAAGGTACTTTTGTTACAACATCATTGTTGTTTCTCACACGCCATACAGGAGTTTTAACAAAGTCTTTGAAATTCCAAGCACCGACTCTTGGTCCACCATATGTGTAACAACATCTAATAGTAAATCCTTCTTCGTCTTCTAATCTGTTTGTAGATATCAATGCACCTGCACCACCTAGTGAATGACCAGTAACATAGATATCAAACCAACTGTTGCTGTTTCTGTTTATGATTTCTTTTATGTAATTACGAAGTTTTGGATAAACTTTGTCTACATACTCTTTGAAACCTCTGTGTACACTTGCTTGGTGTCCAACAACTTTTCTAAATTTCAAATCAGCAAGTATGTCTTCCATTTCAGATACTTCTGTGCCTCTCCATGTAATAAAAATTTTTTTCTCAGTGATTGAATAAACAACATAACACTGAGTGCCGTTGTTTTCTATCATTTGATATTTGTATTGTCCTAATCCTAAGGCTCTAATTTTATGTATAAAAGATTTTGGTGTAAAATAAGCCGCTTGTGATAAACCAGCAAGTTTGACTGCTAATTCAAGATCAAACTCTTTTTTGTGTTTAATATCTTCCATTTTTATTTTTTTTCAAGTTTGTCAAGTCTGTTTTTGATATCTTCAATTTCTTTTGTTAGTTGTGGATGTACTTTTCTCCAAGCACCCAAATCTTGATTTAACCAAGTCCAGCCATATCTATCTCTAAAGAAATCAATTGTTGCGTCCCATTTACCATATACCCAAATTGCCGCTCTAGTGTTACGCATATAAGCAATAAACAATGCACCAAATGTTGCACCAGCCAATGCTGTCCATATCCACAGTCTGTCTGTGAACATTGCATTGATCATTGATGTAATATATTCCCACATGACTGTTTTTTAATTTTTTATTGCTTTGTAAATTTTATATAAACCGTATGCTAGTCCGCCATATGCTAAAAGTTTTGCCAAAGGACCAAACACAATTACTATTAAACAGAAAAGAACAATACCTATGCCCTCAACTGATTCAAAAGATTTAATTTTTTCTAATATACTGTTAATCATAACTTCTCCTTATTTGACTTCTATTTCAACCATTCCGTTTTTATAGAATTCAACATTCCATTTATCAATTGAAACTACTTGTTTAATGTCTTCTAAAACTTTCATAAAAGAATCAGTAAGTGTTTCGTCTCTGTGCATCTCAACAAACACCAAATAATTACCTTCTTCATCTGGTGATGGAGAAACTTCTGTATCAAGAATGTTGTGAGCACCTCGCTCAATAAAACTTGCCAAATCTTGTGCTGGATCCAAATCTTTTACATAAAAAGACACTACCACCACATTTTCAGGTGAGCCACTTTTGGGTTCAAAATCATCCACAGTAATCTCTGGAAGAACAAGGTCTTCCAAATCACCAGGTCTAAGTCCCTCAAATATCTGTTTCTGATGCGTTTCCAGATTGTCTAGTCTCATCGTTTAATCCTTTTTGTTCACCTTTAACAATTTCTTCTTGATCTAATTCATTTTTGTCATAAATCATAACATATTTTTTTGGTACTCTAATTTTAACAACCCAAACAGGTATTTCATCTATTTTTGGCTTTTTAGTGCCTGGCTCATAGTCATCTGGCGTTTTGATTCTTCTGGGTTCATTGTAATGATCTTCTCTAAAAGAAACTTTACATTTTTTATCAGTTAGTCTTTCAGCACCCATTGGGTTTGGCATTTGTTTATAAGGGTACATAATTGATACTTCGCACCAATATCTTGACAGATGTGGTCCATCAACTATTTCGCCTTCCATCCAATTTTCGTAAGAGTACACATTTAAATCGTCTAAAAACTTGTCAAATTCAATTAACACATCTAACAATGACGCATTTTTGTGAATTTGATAGTGATTGTGTACAGTATCGTTAATGTTTATCATACAAGTATTTATCCAAAAAATACTATTTGATTTATAACGATGAAGCGTCTAGCTCAATTAATTGGGTATATCCGCCTATGCTTTTGTCATCAATGTATATTTGAGGCATAGTTCTGTGCCCTTTACTGATAACAAAATCTCTTGCTTCTGTATTTTCTTCAATATTAACTTCTTCAAATTGAAGGTTTTTACCTTTTAACCAACTTTTAGCCATTGAACAGTAACCACAACTGTTTTTTGTGTATACTTTAATATTTGCCATTTTTATCTCCCAAATGTTGTATCTTCAGGTGCTGGTCTTTCACCCAAAGGAATGTTGTAATAAAATATTTTTTCGTTACGATATATTCCAATTTTTATAATATCGCCTGGATCATAATCCCATAATGCTTCTATAAGTTCAATCTGTGTTGAAATTTTAGTATCATTTACAGAAACAATAAAGTCACCTTCTAGTAACCCTATTTCTTTTGCTGGCTGGCCATCAACTAACGATGAAATATAAATTATTGTGTCAATACCGTTGTCAAGCATTTTTTGATATAGTTCTTCATCTTCTAAGCCACCCATTGCTATACCAATCGAAGGTCTTTGATGTATGCCTCTGTCAATCAATCTTGTTACAACCCTGTCAACAAGTTTTGCAGGAATACTGTAACCATACCCAATATAAAATTTTGTAGGTGAAAATATTAGAACATTAACTCCAACTACTTCTCCGTCTTCGTTAAACAAAGGACCACCACTGTTGCCTGGATTAATCACTGCGTCGGTTTGTATATAGTTAACAAAACTGTCAGCCGGATTAGGTCTATGAGTTGCACTCACAACTCCGCTAGTCAATGACCATACCATTGATAATCCATGACCATATGCATAAACATCATTGCCAAGTTCTACAGGCTGTTTTGCAAATTCTAAAATTTCGTGAGGCTGATTTGTGTTTACTTTTAATACTGCAATATCAATACTTTTGTCATAACCAACAACTGTTACATTCTTTATTGCAAAAGGATAATGAGGCATCCATATTTGAATATTATCCATATTACGAATAACATGATAATTAGTCACAATGTGTTTGTCATTAATCCAAAATCCTGTGCCCATGCCTGATAAATTTCTTTCTAGTTCTTCTGTTTTTGGAGGATTTTCTGGATTAAGAAATTTTTCAAACTTTTCTGTAGACCCTTGATCTGGTTCTACAAGATCTTCGCTACTGGCATTGTATACTAATACAATTCCTTTAGATATTTTTTCCCAATCAAGATTGTTTTCATGTGCATTGACATTTATTGGTAATACTATTAAACATAAAATTAAAAAAACTCTTATCATTAAAACGACCCACCATCAAATAAAGATTCTCTGGGTTTTTGAATTTCTGCTGTTTCATTTTGCACTGAAGGAAATTTTGCCGACAGTATTTCAGATATTTCTAATGCTAACAGCACTGCTTTATCAGTGTCAAGACGTATTTCTTTTTGACGCAATGATTTTGCATTTTTTACTATCTTATTAAAATGTTCTAAATTAGGATAACCCATGTTCAACCTTTTATATTTTTTGTTTCTTTTTGAAAGTACTTATATTTATGTTTGCTTCCATTTCGTTTTTGAATGGTCCAATCCAATTTAGGCATTTTTCTTCAAGTGTTTCCAACTTTGGATTGTAAGAAAAGAATGTACCACCCTCAAATTGCACTCCATAATAACCAGCACAAAACAACTCTTTTCCACTAGGCGTTTTTGTAAAAATTGGTATATTTTGTTTCCATGTTGTGTTCCATGGTTTAACTTTTGTTGGATATCCTTCAAACTCACTGGTTTCTTTGACTAAATCAGAAGTTTTTAATTCAGCAGAAAAAATATCACTGTTAAAAAATTCATTGACTTGTGTTTTTGTAAAAGTTTGTTTGTTATTTTCTTTGATCAATAAAAAACTATCAGTATCTTTTTTTTCCACTGTTGCAACATTGACATTATCATCTTTGACTATCCAAAATTTATCTTTGATAATTTCTTTTGCGTATAACATTAATTGTATCCGTTGTTTAGATATTTTGCATGATCTGTTGGGTTTTCAGCAAGTTTAGTCAAATTATATTTGTTACAAAATTTCATAAATCTCACACCAACTTGATCTATGTGCTTGGCATTTTGAGCATCTGCAATCTGCTTGAACACATCAACTTTAACTTCTTCTGGTTGTTGTGTTAAATCAATAAGATGTTTGTTTCTTTCATAACAGTCTTTGACTCTATATTCATTACCATTATGATCAGTCCATCTTGCTAACATAAAATTGTTCCATGCAAACCCTTGATTGTCTTTGTCATTAAATGCTTCTTTGATTTTAGTTGCTCTCACTCCAGGATAAGCACTAAACACATTGTCAGATGAGTCACCTCTGATACATTTTTCAAACAACATGTACTCTGGTTCAGGAGCCAATTTAGGTTGTTTTGTTTTTTTATCTATAATAGGATTATCTTTTTCATCATAATAACCACTTGAAGTGATTATTTGATTGGTCATTCCATTATAAATTGAAACTAAAGGATTAATCAATTGAAAGAAATCACTATCTGTACTTACAATAATATTTCTAGCATCTTTATGAGCTTTGACCCATAATGCAATACAGTCATCTGCTTCTGCAATTGATGATCTCAAAGTAGAACAATTTGTTTGCTTGACTATATAATCAAGAAAGTCATCATATGCTTCCCACCAAAATCTATCTTCTTCTTGTTCTTTAACTGATCTTTTGTCTGCAACTACTTTTCTATTTTTCTTATAAGGTTCATATACATCTTTACGCCAACTTCTGCCTTCCATACAAAAAACAACATGTCCTGCATTGAACATCTGATGAGCTTTCTTAACTGAATTAAACATTATGTGGAATGCTAGTCCAATTTTCTCATCTAAACTTGTTGCACGACCAGAAACATGTCTAGCTCGAAAAAACATATTTTGTGTATCAACTAGTATATAATTCATTTTGTTTTTTATCCTTGATTGTGTCTACGATCTGTTTGTTGCAAATAGAGTTCATTTTCAACCCATAAACCATTTTTCATAAAGCCCCATTCTTTTCTTTTCTTGCCCATGTAAAATATACTCCAGCAAGGTATTTCGTTGCCATCTTTATCTTTTGCTAATTCTAAATAATGTAAATCTTCTGCTTTTCTAAATCTTATGTGTCCCGGACCTCTCCAAAATTTGCCTTCTGGAGTGTGTTCCCAATAGCCACCTTTAATAATCATAGCACCCCAATCCCATGGATGATCATGCAGTGTGGGTTCATCACTAACTAAAACTTTGTGTAATGTTACGTTAAATGGAAAATCTTTTCTATCTTTTAAAAAAAGATAATACCTTACCAAATAAGGTATTTCGCCATATCTGTCATATATAATTCTTTTTCTGCTTTTAAAAAAATTAACTATACTCAACTTTCCCGTCCCCTATTTCAGTTTTGTTTTCTTTGATGTTGTCTTTTAATTCTTGTACGACATCAGAATCCATTTCTTCCATCATTACATTTCTACAAAGATCATTAAACCACTTGTTTACAACATCCTCGTCTTTTTCACCTGTGTATCCTGCTGTTACTAAATCATCAACAAACTTTTGATTCCAATCAAGTTCAAACCAACCATTTTTTGGCTTTGCTGGATTAAAGTTTGTTTTTAACACACCAACATATGGTTCATTTTTGATTGTTGAAACTTGCTTGTCATGTTCAACATCAGATAATTTGCCATACTTTTTATCAACACCCAATAATGCTATTTGTTTTTCTTCATCATTAGTTATTTCAAGATCAATCAACTTCTTTTCAAGTTCTTCACCTGCTAGATTGTATTTGGCTTTTGAAATCTCTCTTTGTTTTTTATCTTTTTGCCAATATTCTTTTGTAAAAATAAAAGGCATTTTTATTTTATTTTTCATATGAGTCCTTTCTTTCGCATATTATCTATCCAATCTTTACGTTCCCCAGGCGTTTCCGAAGATATCGACGTGTAATCTAGGTGTGTATCTCCAGCCTCGTTCCATTGCGAGTTCGGCCACTCGTTTAGTGTTGAGTTTGTACTCTTCTGATCGTCCGCCGAGTGGCATGATGTAAACCGGAACTTCAATACCTTGTTTTGTATACTCTTGTACAGCTCTGGTAACTTCATCCACGTCATCATTATCAGAAACCACAAACTTGAAATACATATCACTGTTAGCCACACTGTAATAACTATGAGCAACATTAGGCTTAATAGCATCACTCCAAGACTCGCCTGATACGGAAAGTTTCGGAGAGCAACTAAAAGTAAATTGTATCCTTGTTTGATTTTCAAGATAATCTCTGAAATCATTGTGTAAAGTCTGTGTTGTATTTGTTTCAAATGTGACATTTTTCAAATCTCTCATTCTAGGATGTTCAAATAATTCAATGTAAAGTCTTTGCCATCCCAACAAAGGCTCTCCACCTGTCATAATAAGATGAACGTCTTGACCATTTGACATTGTCCATTTGCCTTCTGGTGTTAAACTTAACAAATGATCTACAACTTCATCTACTGTTTTATCCATCATGTATTTTTTAAATTCAGGATAGATACTAGCATACGTATCACAACCAGTATGCACAATTGGTAAATCTTCAAATTTTTCTACTTTGTCTAATATACCATTGTCTAACAGTTCTTTAACTTCTGTGTTGTATTTTCCTTTGACTGTGTTTTTTGCTATACCAAAGTTCATACAACGAAAATTACAACCAAAGGTACGTAAAAACACACTTGGTACTCCTACAAATTTACCTTCACCTTGCACACTGTAAAATGCTTCACTATATCTTAATTTCATTTTTCACCTATTTCTTATATATTATACATTATTTAGAAAAAATGTCAACTAAAGATTACTGTTTTAGATTCTCTAAAATAGAGTTAATAATTGGGCTTTCTACTGCGTCTCGTTTCCACCAATCTTCCCATGGATAAACCAACCAAACATCTTTTTTGTCCTTGTCAATCGAAGTACCATACCAATCCACTGCAAAATTACTTGGTTTGTTGTAATGTAAACAACAAAACCTAGCATCTAAACCTTTGTAGTTCTGTAAAATATCCTGTTTTAGTTTTTTAAAAGTGTCTCCTGTATCGCAGATGTCATCAACTATACATATTTTTTCAACTTTTGAAAAGTTTTCAGACTGTGTGTTCCAACTTGGATGATCTCTTAATGCCGCTTCAATAGGAACAAAGGGTTTTCCTAAAAAATGGCTTAACATAATTCCTGGAACTAAACCACCTCTGCTTAATCCAACTATTATATCAGGAACAAAATCATCTTTGTTCATTTTTTCTATTATTAAAGTCAGATAAGATGCAACTGTGGCATGATTAATATATTTTTTACTCAAAGTCACTGTATACCTCATTTACTTGTTTATTAACTTGAACAAACGTTGCACATTTAGGCATGTCCTTTAATCGCCTTGCACCAATATAGGTACAACTGCTACGCACACCTCCTAAAATATCTTGCACTGTTGATTCAATTTTACCTTTGTAAGGAATTAGCACTTCTCTTCCTTCTGAAGATCTGTACTCTTTCATTCCTCCAAAATGTTTGTTGTTGGCCGCTTTTGAACTCATACCATAGAATTGAACAAACTGCTTTTCTTGATAATGAGGTAAGTAGTTGCCATTTTCTAAACGTGTTGCTTCACCATTAGCAAAATGTTTAGTAATTACTTTTCCGCCGCCTTCATCATGGCCAGCAAACATGCCTCCTAGCATGACAAAATCTGAACCAGATGCAAATGCTTTTGATACATCTCCAGGAACAACACAACCACCATCTGCAATGACCATGCCTCCAACACCGTGTGCCGCATCGGCACACTCAATCATTCCTGACAGTTGAGGAACTCCAATACCAGTTTTTAATCTAGTAGTACAAACTGATCCTGGTCCTATACCGCATTTTACAATATCAGCACCTTTTAATATCAGTTCTTCTGTTGCTCCTCCTGTAATAACATTACCAGCAATGATAGTTTTGTCAGGATACATATCTCTAACTTGACTAACAAAGTCAATAAACCTTTGATGATATCCGTTAGCAACATCAATTGTAATAAAATTAATATCTGGCCAACGTCTTAAAATTTCTTGCATGTTAGCAAAATCTTGTGCCTCATCATCTTTAATTTTACTTGTTCCAGTACATACACTTACATATTTTAATTTTAATCCATTGCCAACAGCACTTGCCCAATCATCAACTGAATAATGTTTGTTCATAACTGTTAAAATTCTGTGTTTCTGTAAAACTTTGGCTACTTCAAATGTGCCAACGCCGTCCATGTTGGCGGCCATAATAGGTATGCACTTGAGTGATTTTTTACTGTGAAGAAAAGTAAACTCTCTTTCCATAACAACATCACTTCTTGATGTTAATACTGATCTTTTGGGTTCTAATAAAACGTCTCTGTAGTCTAATTTAATATCTGGTTTAATTCTCATTTTTATAACCTTATAAGAAACTTGTAGGGGGAATTCCCCCTACAATAAAACATAGTCTTATTATACTGCAATGAAGTAAATTAAACTTACTAGTGCAATAGCAAGACTGCCTCCGTTTAATTCCGCATGTTTACCACTTGCGGCTTTGATAACCACATAGGCTATGAAACCTAATGCAATACCATAAGCAATACTAAATGTCAAAGGCATAATTACAGCCGCCAACACAGCCGGAGCATATTCGCTTACGTCATCCCAATCAATATCTTTGAGATTTCTCAAAAAGTATGTTGCAATGAATATCAATGCAGGTGCAGTTGCAAATGCTGGAATACTCTGTGCCAAAGGAGCAAAGAATAAACACAATGCAAATAATATTGCAACTGTGACAGACGTTAATCCTGTTTTTCCACCTTCTTTGATACCAGCACCTGATTCAATATAAGATGTTGTGTTTGAAGTTCCTGCTAATGCACCCACTGATGTAGCAACAGAATCTGATAATAAAGCTCTATCAATTCCTTCAACTTCACCGTTTTTGTTTACTTTACCTGTAAGGTTAGCCACAGAAGTCAAAGTACCTGCTGTGTCCATAAAGTCAACAAATAAGAATGCAAATGCAGTTCCAATAAATCCTGCTGTTGCAATCAAACTAAAGTCTAAACTAAATGCATGAGCTGGACTTGGTATTGCACCTGCCACACCATTTAGATCAGATATTCCAAATACCCAAGCAATGATACTCACTGCCAAGATACCAATTATGATTGCACCTGGTACTTTTCTTTTGTCAAGAATTGCCATCACAGCAAAACCTAAACCTGCAAGTAACACTGGCCACGATGAAATATCACCTAAGCCAACTAATGTTGCTGGATTGTCTACCACAATACCTGCATTTTTAAAACCAATGATAGCAAGGAATAAACCTATACCTGCACCAACACCTAATTTCATTGAACGCGGTATTGAATTGATAATATATTTTCTTGCTGGTGTTACACTCAAACCAATAAACACCAAACCTGCAATGAATACTGCCGCTAGTGCCTGTTGAAAAGTATATCCCATACCAAAGATTACACCAAATGTAAAGAACGCATTAAGTCCCATACCTGGTGCTAGAGCCACAGGCCAATTTGCCCATAATCCCATAATTAATGTACCTACCACTGCGGCAATAATTGTTGCTGTAAACACAGCACCAAAAGCCATTCCTGTACCTTCTGTTGAAAGTATTGCAGGATTGACCACAGTAATATAGGCCATTGTTAAAAATGTAGCCAAACCTGCCATTACTTCAGTTTTGACTGTTGTACCGGCTTTAGACAAGCCGAATAGTTTTTCTAACATAGTTTTCCTCCTATTAGATTTAGTTGCTGTGCCCTTTCATAGACAAGCAAATTTTATAAAATTCATCTCGTGTTGCTGGATCATCTTTAAATGCTCCTAACATGATTGCAGTTGTCATATCTGACTCATGCTCTCTTACACCCCTATGTGTCATACAGTGATGTTCTGCTTTCACTACCACAGCAACGTTTTTAGTATGAGCATACTCTTGCAATTCTTCTGCAATTTGTGTAGTCATCTCTTCCTGTATCTGTGGTCGTTCCGCAATGTGATGAATAATTCTGTTGAATTTACTTAAACCAATAACTTCACCATTTGGAATAATACCCACCCATGCTTTACCTACAATGTTTTGAAAATGATGAGCACAGGTTGATTTGATTGATATTGGTCCTGATGTGTACATACTTTTGTAACCCATGTTGGGAAAACTTGTGACCTTTGGCATTGGTCTGTATCTTCCACCAAACACTTCTTTGACCCACATTTTTGCCACACGTCTTGCTGTGTCTTTTGTGTTGTGATCGTTGTCAGTGTCAATTACTAGTGTTTGTAACACATCATAAAACTTATTTTCTACTTCTTGTTGAAGAAGATCAATTTCACCTTCTTTGATATACTCGCTGATATTGTCATTGCAATGATATCTGGCCTTTGCTTCTTCAAGTCTTTGTTTGATTTGTTTGCTTATTTCTGTCATTTGTTTCTCCGAGTTATAGTCGTGGATGACTTAAGAAGGAATTTTTGTGAGGTCAATCTTCTTATATGCATCGCTATTCAACCAGTTTACTGTATCTTGACATATTTTGTCAATCTCTGAATTTATTGGATTCCAATTTAACATTTTTGTTGTTTTTGAAATATCTGCTGAAACATGAGTAGGGTCACCTTCTCTTTTTGGAAACTCTTTCACAGGAATTGTTTTACCTAATGCTTTTTCCATCGATGAAACTACTTGTTTAACACTGAAACCTTTGCCGGCACCTACATTAAACACTTCAGCAATAGGTTGTTGTTGATTTTCTAAAAAGTCATTTGCTAATTTAAATGCTTTTGCAACATCCCATACATGTGTGTAATCTCTAATTGCTGTGCCGTCTGGTGTGTCATAGTCAGTGCCAAATATTGTGAAGTGTTCTTTTCTACCTGCGGCCACTTCAACCACATTTGGAATCAAATGTGTTGGTTTGATTCTAACTTCACCTATTTCACAATCAGGTGATGCACCACAAACATTAAACAATCTCAGTGCAACTGATTTTAAATCATATGCTCTAGCATAATCTTTCAAAACTTCTTCAACCATTAACTTTGATTTACCATAACTTGTTAAAGGTCTTTTTGATACATCTTCTGTTATTGGTGGTGTATGACCATCTCCATATACAGATGATGTTGAAGCAAAAACAAACTTTTTTACTCCGTGCTTGACACACATATCTAACAGTTGAATTGTACCGTAGACATTGTTACGATAATATTTGCTTGGTTCAGTTACCGAAGGACCTACTAAACTGTTTGCCGCTAAATGAAAAACACAATCAAAATTGTTTTTTTGAAAAAGTTCATCAAGCATTGGTAAGTCTGCTTCTTTGTTATAATCAAGACTGTGTCCTTGTGCAAATCTATTTGCAAAAGGTCTTGTTCCTAAGTTTCTATCAATAGATAGAACTTGATATCCACTTTCTAAAAGATATTTGCTAACATGAGAACCCACATAACCAGTTCCACCTGTTACCAAAACTTTTTTAATACTTTGAGTTTGCGACATAATCTCTATACCTATTTCCGCTTCTTAGCCATTGTTCGCCATGGCCTTGCATGATATCGATCATACGGTCGATAGTTCCGTTGTTCCAATCTGAAATTCTTCCTTGATTACCATGTGGTTTTTGCAAAGACATTTTTATTTTGTCAATTGCATCTCTTTTGCTCCATGGCACATATAATCTTGTGTGATCATTTGCAAATGTTTCAGGGAAACTTCTGTATGCTGGATAAACAACATTACATCCTAATGCATCTGCTTCACTTACTGTGTTTGACACCCAATCCTGTAAAGCACAATTGAATAGAACTTTACTTTTGTTTACTAGATCATAATAATCATTCTTTTTGAGATTTTCATAAACTTTAAATCTACCATTGGTGCTGATTTCTAAATCTTTTGCTCTTTCAACATATTTGACATTGTTGCTTCTCAAAGGACCTCCAGACAGTATTGCAAACTCAACATCTGGTCTTTGTTGTAATACTTCTTGTACTATGTCCATAAAAAAGTCTGGTTGTTTTTCTTGATCAAATCTTGCCGCAAACACAACACGATTATCACGTTCTTCCCAACTATTGATTTTTGCAACTCTGCTTACTACTTCTTCTTTGCCAAAGCTCAAACCTGATATGTTGTAAATGGGTGCTGACCAATTGGCAATTCTCATGTGTGCAACCATTTCTTCATTGGTAGCAAGTATATTCACATTTGGAATTTCATTGCACATCTGTTCATACAAACTCATCCATTTAGCCATGCCCCAAACATGAACAAAGTCATCTGGGTCTACTGCCTGTGCTAGACATCTCAAATAAATTTTTGGTCTGTGTTGTTCTGGTACTTGACAAAGAATATATGGTAATGATTCCATACCTGGTTGAAACATGTCTTCGAAAAACACAGCATCTTCAGATGTTACATCACCGTTACGCATCATCTGTACTAGATTCATAATCTGACTCATGCCAAAATAACTTCTGCCATGTGCATCTAACACTTGTCCTACGGAAATTGATTTGGTATTATCAATTGTTTCTCCAGGCACAATAACATAATCAATGTTTCTTCTTTTAAAAGCTCTTTCTGACCAGTCTTGTAACTGAAGTGTGTATCTTCCCTCATATGGTTCTAATCCCATGTAAAACAGTTTTCTCATAATTTTATACTACTACCTTTCTTGTAATTTGTCAAAGTTTTTTTCAGTCTCTTTTACCATCTCAAAATGTTTTTCCAATGTCCAATCATGAATATTAACTCTGTGGTTGTGTTGTGTTACAAATTCACTTTCAATACCTGCTTGAATATAACGTTGAAAAGGATTTATCCAACTGGGTGTTTTGGTTCCAAGTCCTTCTTCTTGTAAAAGTCTATCTGATTTGTTAGACAATTTTACCATAGGCATACACAACACTTGATTAAATGTTAACAAGCCATCAATGTAAGCATCAATCAAAAGATTTTGTGGTATTAAATGTTCTTCTGTGTATCCTTCATCTTGTACTTGTTCTATGTAATGACATCCCACTTGTTCTAGCACAAGATACTTCTGACATCTACGTAAAAATAAATTAATTTGTCTACGAGCTTCTTGTGTTTGTTGTGCTGTCAGTTTACCACTTAAAACTTCTTGCTTCATAGCATCACATTTGGGCTGATACCATTGATAGAAATCTTTGGTGTTGTCTGTGTTTCTACCTAGCCTTGATCTTGTTGGTGGGGTCCAGGATTCTAACTTTTCAATTTGTTCTGTGATCATGCTACTGCCACCATTTCAAGTGGTGACCAGAATCCTTCACACACATTATTTGTTTCAATTTCCATGCTTGATCCTTTACCATGTGTGGGCAATTCAAGTTTTGTTTGATCATCAGTTTTCATAAGATAAACTTCTCTTATAAAATTACACATGGCCTCAGGTGCTGACCAACTTGCTCCTGGTCTCACATATTCCCATTGACGTTTGGCTTTGGTATGTGCTGTGTGACTTGAACCAAATTCTGTTTTGATTGGCTTTAAAACTCTTTCACACCAATCATCTGATAACTTTATATTAAGTTCTCTACTCAAACGTGACAATTCATACAAACCAATATAAACACCTTGATCAACTTCTTCTTGATTAGGAAATGTTTTTGTTATTGACTGCAGAATGTCGTGTAGTGCTGTTCCAGTCTTATCAAGCTCTATACCTTTGTAAGCATATTTGAAATGACTGAAAAAATGTTTGCCTGTTCCACGTGTGTTTGAGTTTGCTCTTGTTTTTTTATCTTCAAGATCAATATCAAGTGTGTCAAATTGATCTTGTAGTGTACGAGCTTGTACTGATTTAATTTCTCTTGATCCTAATTTGTATCTTGTCAAACTGTTTCTATGCAAATCAGCAGGTGTTAATCTTTTTACACCTGTGTCATTCAACAGTTCAAAGGCATATGAGGCAAATGCAGGATCTTCTGTTTCCACAGGACAACAAGGCACACTGTCGTAACCTAACAATGCTAATGTCACTATTCTGTGCTGACCATCATATGTGAAAAGTCTTCCGTCCCAAACACCGTCTTTGATAATTTTTACACCAGCCGCTGGCATACACACACGTGGATCAAATTTACGCATGATGTTAACCACGTGTTTTAGAATAACATCTCGTTGTACTTCGTAATCAATCCAAATTGACTCAACTGGTTCCCATTCTACATTTTTTGGAAACCCTAACTTGGAATTATCAATCTTTTGTTTGAATTGATCTAGATGTTGTTCAGTTATACCAAACTCTTGTTGAAGATTGTTTTTGATTTCTGGCAATATATCGACAAGTTTTTTTGCCAATCTTTGTTGTTGCATTTGTTTCTCCTTCTTTACCAGTACAATACTGGATTGGTTGAAATATATACTATAACTATAACATATTTTTCAAATATGTCAACCTTGTTTTTTCAAGTATTCTTCTTTGGATATGTCATAGAAAACTATACAATCATAATCTTCTTTTATCTTGTTAAATATGTCCCAGGATTGTTTTTTGGTGATTTTACCATGATATTTCCAACTGACTTTGTTGTTTTTAACTTGATATATTTTAATATAGCCTGTAAACTCGTCCATATTATTCAATGTCAAATATTGAATCAAAATTAGACACTGTTTCTTGTACTACTTTCTTTTCTTTTTGTACCAGAGCTGGCACTGATTCAACTAGACTGTCAAATGTGGTTGTTTTAGGTGCTCCTGAAAATTTTGCTTTGCTTAATCCGTTTAACAATGAACTGTGTTTTTCAATTAATTCAAAAGGTTTTTCAGATTGGAATACTTCTGTAGTAAGATCCACAAACTCCAAAACATTTTCTGGAATACTTTTAACATCGTGTGCATCTGTTCTACGATTGGCTTCTTGCACTGCTTCAATCTGTTGATACACATTATGAGCCATCAACAACACATAACTCAAACTGTCCCAACTTGTTTTTGATTCAAAATCTTCACCTCTACAACAGATATCACCTTCCATGTAACAATCCATTACTGGTGAGTTGTTTACATAAGTTTCATATTCACCTGGAATAATATCAGCATACTTTCTATCAAAATTGCCTGCATATTTTTTGTTGTCTTTGGCTTTGTCCATTGTGAATCCAAAACGTGGATTCTTTCTCATCATATCAAATTCATTAACTGTGTAAACAAGTCCTCTTGCTACGCTGACAAATGCTGATGCTGAATCAAATGACACTTCTATGTTTGGATTGATTTTAACAAGTTCTCTTTTGATTGCTGTTAACATCACTGCTGGCTCCAGTGCTGACGTACCTAAGAAATGAATCCAATCTTTGCCATTAAACCAACCACCATCTCTCATTTTGATCATTCTATACAAGATCAGTTTCCACCATCTCATGTGTTCACCGCCCATAGCCCAACCTTCAAATGCTCTGTCGCCATACACTTTTGGGTCACTAAATGGTGCCATTGTATCAAACCATTCGTCTGCACTTGCTATGTCATTGCCTTGAATCACATTCAAAAACTTTGTAGCACCCGGAACTCTGTTATTAACAAACCATTCGTTGTTGTAGGCTGTGTATGCCATACAATCTTTCACAGTGTTAACACCAATACCCAAGTTAACTGAAAAACTTGGTATATCCAAACACATACTCCAATCAGCAGTGTGTTCTAACCATCTAAGAATCTGCATTCTTATTTCATCGTTTTTGTGTCCTGGTGTAAAAAAATTATCCCAATCAAATTTAAGAATACCTTTTGCTACCTGAAATCCTCCACTGTCACCTAGTATTACAGTTTTGTCTCTGGGTCTGTCTTGCACAAATGCTTCTTGTACCTTTGACTTTTCAATATCTAATTTGGCATGCCCTGCCGAATACAAACTCCATTTGTAGTTGAACATTCCTTTGTCATCATACAAATATTTCAAACTGTCTAAGCCTTTAGGCAGTCCTTTTGGCACTCGGTCTCCCCATTTTTCTTCAGCATTCTTTGATAATAAGTCTGCATAGATAAAACTGATTGCTGGCAAAAACACAGCATAGTCTTTGTTAGATTCTGTTAAATTTATACTCATTGTTTTTCTCCTGCCCAGTCTATTTTACCGTTTTCAATTGCTTCATATGTTGCATGGTCACGATCATCAAGAATAATTTCTTGTTGTAACCCAGCAATAAGTCTTTCAACATCATTTTTGTTTATTGGCTTTTTATTTGTTCCTTTTAACTTTTTCCAAAACATTGTTCTTGATAATCTTTTTTTCACTTTTTATTTCTAATTCTTTCAAGTTCAACCATTGTGGCCGCTAAATTGATTTCAGGGTCAACAACTATAGAATGATTTACTAAACCATTTCTAATTGATAATAATGCTTTACCTTTTGATAAATCATCTTCACCAAACCATTCAAGATTCTCATACATTTTTCTATAAACTTTTTCATACTGTTCAGAATCAGCATTGTTGATTATAAACTCTCTTGCACTTTTAATATCTCCATTTTGGAACATGGCCACATAAGTTACTTCAACTTCACCTTCTTGTGTGTCACCACTTTGAGGAACAGTTAATTCACCTGTCTGTGAATTCATTTGACATGTATTAATACATTTTCTTAAATCTGGATAAGTTGCTTTGACATAAGTTTGTAATACTTCAACTCCAAACTTAATTTGTTCTTGTGTTAATATTTCACCAACTCTTACTGTGAACATTGTTTCATCTAATTTGAGAATTTTAAAACCTTGACATCTAGAATGTATTGCAGGAATAATTCTACGTTCATAATTACAAGTCAATAAAAATCTACAAGTTGATGCATACTGCTCCATTACACCACGCAATGCCGCTTGACCATTTGGTGATATGTAATCTGCCTCATCAAGTATAATGTATTTGAAATCACCAAAAGGCATTGTTTGTGAAAAGTTTGTAATCTTATCTCGTATAACATCTACAGAGTTTTCACTTGATGCATTAATTTGTAATACATCACCCCAGTCAACTTCTAGTTCATGTAATAGCAGTTTTGCTAAAGTAGTTTTTCCTGTGCCCGGTGATCCGCTAAAAAGTAAATGTGGTATTGCTTTTGATTCAAGCCAAGACATGACTTGACTTTTTTGTGCTTCATCTCTAAAAACGTAATCAGTTACTTTTTTAGGTCTATACTTTTCTACCCAAAGTTCTTTCATTTATTTGTTGCCTCTATCTTTGTTTCATATTTTGTTTTAAAGTAATCATGTGTAACGTACGAAGCAGTAACAAAGCCTGCCGCAAATACTAACACGTAAATCACAGTAGTTTTTAAATTCTTCTTGAACCCACCTTTACCTTTATTTCTTTTGTATGCTCTCCACATCCACCAAAAACCTGCAATGGTTAAAATAACACCTATTGCAATTACCCAGGGATTGTTGGCTATTGCAACTCCTGAAGCACCAAAGATTAAAAACAGCAATCCATTTATATAACACATTGGACACATTATCCAGCCTCCTTTATTCGTTGCCTCACGTGTAAATTTTACTCATGAAGTTTATTACAGTGTCAACGTTGTTCCAATATAGTGTGTATACAAAACATAAGAACACAGTAATCATCACTGCTTTGATCATGTTTTTATATTATACGATTTTTTAGAATTTGTCAAATATAAAGTTTTAAGATAGTTGGAATTTTTTTGTCATTATATGTAATTGTTAATTCTTCACATCCAGAATCTTCCCAATACCAATCTTTTCCATAAATGTATCCCATCTGTCCTAGTTTGTTACTAAGATGAGCAACTGCATCTACTTCTCTGTAATTGGCATTCAAGGCTCCACCTTCTACGCTGGTGCCAGATGATTCTCCAATATAATGATCTCTTTGTGATAGTTTGTCAGTATCTAATACTAACTCGTTTTTGAATTTGTTTTGTTGCATAAATTTAATATGTTGTACTGCCTACGTTTGTGTCTCTAGGTTCGTCATCTGAAACCATAAGAATACTTTTACCTTCTGCTAATCGAAGATCAAATATTTCGCCATTTTCTTCTAAATTGAAACCTTCACTCCAACGACCATGTTCCATCAGCACCCATTGTCCAACTTTTACATAGTCAATTTTAGAACCCACAGCATACACACGAGCCCAACGTGGATGAATACCACGTTCTGTGGCATCATCATCTGGTAACAAAATACCTCCAGCAGTTTTTTGTATACCTTTTTGCATATTTCTTACTAGTATTCTGTCACTTAAAGGTTTTATAGGACCTTTGATACACTGTAATGATGCCATTTATTATTCTTCCACTTCTTGGATTTCAATATCACCGTTTGGTAGTTCAACTTCTTTAGTCTTTTTGACTTTAGTTTTTCTAACAACAGTTGAAGAAGCCTTTGGTGTTTCTGCTTTCATTTCAGTTACACCTGTATCAACATTATCTTTTATAGATACTGTTTTTACAACTGCTTTTGGATTTGCATTGTAGTATTCTCTTCCAACTTCTTCTTTTCTTTTGACAATTTTGCCATTAGGACCAAGTTTGTCTCCACGAGCATTTACTTTCATGTTACCAAGAGCAATTTCTTCTTCGTTTTTCAACATCAGAGCATCCATGTCAATCATAGTTCCTCTGTTTGTTCTTTTTTGTACCATTTTGTTCTCCTTTTTTAATAAAGTAGTATATAATTGTATTTATCGCAAAAATTCTTCAATGTTAAGCTCAAATTTAATTGAATCTACTTTATGTACTCCAATTAAGTATAAAATATAACTAGAAACACTGGATCCTCTACCTACACCCCATACTATGTTATTTTTTCTCATTGTGTCTATCATGTAGACCATAAAACGCAACACATCTAACATACCACGTTCTTCAAACATCTTGTACTCATACATAACTCGAGTTGTTTGAATTTCATTGCTGGTTTTGTTTAAAAGATGCTGTTTGATATCAAGGTCTTTGTACTCTTGTGTCATGTACCAAGTTTGTTGATTAACTGTATCAAACTCTTCTTGACTTATATCAACATAATTTTTTAATTCAGACAATGACAATGTGTTTGTTGTAACTGAATTGTTGTACTGTTCTACAACTGATTTTTCAAATGATGCATTTTCAATTGGTTTGTTTTGATACAACAGTTCCAATCCATCATGCTCATCTAAAATACATCTTTTTAAATTATCAAGTCTCATTATCTGCTATAATACAGAATTTTGTTTCAAATGTCTATGATTTTTTTTCTTTATTTTCTATCCACTTTTTATAACAGTTTTCAAGTTCAACATCTACTCTGTCTACATTTCCTTTGGAATTTATAGTGTGTAGTGCTTCAAACAAAAAGTCTGCTAATTCTTTTGGTGAATGATTTACTGAAAGTTTGGTTAAAAATCTATTACAACGTTTTTTTAATTGGTCGTGTGTAAACACTCTGCGTTTACCCGTTCCGTCACCCAAAGTACCTACGTTCTCAGTTTCTGACATTGTGTATATTTCAATCCTCACCAATTATCTTACTGTCAGTTGGCCAAAACTTGTTATACATATCATTTTTCTTGCGTTCTATTCTTGCCTGCAACTCTTGTATAATTAATTGTCTGTGTGTTTTTAATTGAGGTAAAGCAACTTGTGAATGTGTTCGTGTAGCAAATGCTATTTTTTTGTTTAAGTCAATCAGTTTTTTGTTGAGCTCTGTGACTTCATATGTTGTGTAATCAATCATAATTTATACTGCAAAAGATTCTCCGCAACCACATGACGAAGTTGCATTTGGATTTTTGATTTGAAAACTTGATCCCCAAACCTCCTTTACATAATCTATAGTTGTGCCTGCTACAAACATGACACTCATTTTGTCAACTACAAACTTTGTATTGTTTTCTAAATCAACTACTTCATCATCAATAGATATGTCATTAGCAAAACCCCACTTGTATTGAAAGCCAGCACAGCCTCCGCCTTTGACATTTAATCTCACTGCTTGAACTTCATTTTCTTTGCATAGTTTCTGCATCTGTTCTTTTGCAGATTCTGTTAAAGTAAATAAACTCATAAAATTATTTAATCCTTATAATTGTTGTAATTATGTACTATGATAAAGAAAATGTCAACTAAATTCTTGAAGTTTTCGCTGTGTAAGTCTCCTAGACCTACGTTTTTTGGCTTTTTTGGAAGGGCTACACAGTTTGCCATATTTGACTATCTGTCTATTATTTTCGTTGAACCACTGTACATATTTCACAGCCGCTGAATACGAATCTGGTATGTCTGTTTCCAAGATAGGTGTATAAATTATTTTATCTTTTTGTTCAGTGAAAGGTCTTAATTTAACATAGTAATCACCATTGTGTTCAATCACAGTTTTACCTATGATATGATTGTGTGTTTTTTGAGCAGGAACTCTTTCAGTTAAAAATTCATGATGACCTATGATTTGTATTGAGTTTTTTATATCTTGTTCTGCCCAAAACATACGTGGATACCACGAAACAGTGCCATTCCATGAAATCGATTCTCCTGATCTATTTTCTTTGATTTCCCAGGCCATGAAATGGCCACTGATTCCTTTATCCGTACCACGTGCTACAACCAATTCATCATTCAATTGGTTCAGTCTTTTTGATCTCCACACTGTTGTTTCAATGTGGCAGTCTGTGAGATATTGTTTATCCTGCATTCTTTTGTTCTTGAATTTGTTTTCTAATTTCTTTGCAAAGTTTAGAAATTTCTGCTAATGCTTTTCTGGCTCTTGTGCCAGCCGCTTTAACATTATCATTTGAAAACTTTGTATAGTTCTCATTAAATGATTCCACATGAGATTCAAATTCTTTTACTATTGTACTTTGTTCTGTCATATTGACTCCTTATGTTTTTCATTATTATAATAATTAAAAGTTAACCCCAGATTGCTGACCTACAGTGGAGCAACGACAATAACCCAGGTCTGGGGTCCACTCGTATCTGAAGCATCTGTTCATAGGTTACTGGGAACTTCAGCATTACAATTATATTTAGCTTTTATGATTTTGGATTTTTTTGGTTTTCAATGACTTTTGGAAAAATAGTTGAAACAGCATCTTTATAAACTAATTGAGTATGGCTGTCTTTTTCTAAAAGAAAGCAAGATTCATCTTGCTTTGTAATCTTACCAATTAGTTTTATACCATTTTTCAAAAATGCAGTAATTTGTGTTTCTGTGGCCATTACTGCATGGTAAAATTCTTGTTCTACATTATTTGTATTTGTTGTCATTTTTTTATATACCTTTGTTAACAATATCAATGATATTATTTATAGATATTTATGATTTATTTTAAATATTCAACAACAACAGAGCTGAGATCCATAATAACATCAGAAATAAAACCGGCTTTGGATTTATCATACTTTTTTACCTGCTGTTTTTAGATCTTCTCTTGCCACTACCATGTACGGGCCTTTGTTGTATGCTGGTGCAATAGAATACTGCTTACTGATTTCAAGACGTTCTTGTACTTCTTTCCATGATGATCTTGAACTTCTATAGTATTTGGCTTTGGGTTCTGGTAATTGTGTTGTGACTGATATTTTAGGATTAGGCAGTGCTTCTGTTGATTCTGCAACATAGATTGGCTTTTTAGGGGTTGCTTTGGCTTTGTAACAACCAAAACAATAGTCTATGTATTCTTTTAAGCTCATTTGCATATGACTACATTTTATCTGTCTCATATACTTGTTGTGCTCACGCATCATTTTTTCATACTTTTTGATTTGATTATCAGAAAGTTTGTTTCTTTTGCTTTTTGGCTTTTTGAGATTAAGAGTTGTCAGCCCTTGTTCCAGATGCATTGTCATTTTTTTGTCTTTCTAAAATAATACTGTTTACTTTTTTCATAAAATCAGTGTCAGCAGGTTCATAATCTGATCTATCTAAAATTTTAGTCATAATATACCAATCGTATGGTTCTTTTATTTCTTTGTCTGGTTGTTCTTGGTTTTTAAGTTTTAAATCATATGTGTTGCTGATATAATCAAAACCAGCTCTAAGCATCAACGATCCCCATTGTTTTTTGCCCATCACTGAGTAATGATTAGGCCAATGTTCTAAGTTACGATCTGTTAATTCCGGAGTGGGCATTTCAATGTAAACTCTGCTGTCCATTTTCATAATTCTATTAAATTCTAACAGAGTCAAGTATGGCCAAACTGAATGTTCTAAACAGTGTCTCACAATCATCCAATCAATACTGTTGCTTTCAAAATTTGTAAAACTCATATCACAATTATGAGCAGTGTATCCTTTACTTTTCACTGTGTTAAAATCATTTTCACTATATGTAACTGCAATTAAATCTTTTTTGTCTAATCCAAGTTCTACTAATTGATCTAGCATGAAGCCAGAACCACTTCCCATATCTACTAGGGTTTGTCCTTTTTTTGGACCATCAGGTCTTTGAAATAAATCTTTTGATACTTGCTTTATGATTTTCATATGCAAAGGAGAATCTTCTTCTGAATAAACTTCCTTTGAAATCATTTCATAAAATTTTTTTATTTGTTGTTCCATTATTTTTCCTTTTTTGGAGCGGGCGATCGGGGTCGAACCGACGACCTATTCGTTGGCAACGAATCGCTCTACCACTGAGCTACGCCCGCCTAACTGTTTAACAGTATAACACATAGTACTTATAAGTCAAGTAAAAACTGTATATCAATGTATAAATGTGGAAAATCAACTATTTTTTTGGATTAATCAAAGCCTCTCTTCTAAGATGGCTACTAATATTATTTATCCTAAAACAAATTCATATCAAAATTTAAAACGGTAGCAACCAAGTGTACTCTATCTTCTTCTCCACCATTAAATGCATTATGATATTTTGTGTTGTCAGTTACCCAAACATGACCATCTGCTGGCATGTGATGAACTACTTTGTCAACACACATTCTTGCTCCATAGTTTGTAACTATGGGTATATGTATTCTAGGCTCTGGATCTCTATGCCAACTCAATGTGGTTCTTGGTAACTTCCATAACAATCTAATTCTACCAATCTGATATTTTTTACACAAAGTATCATATACATACTTGAAATATGTATCTTCAAAAAGTTTTACAAACTGACTGTACTTTGTTTCATCTATTGGTTCTTCACGTTGCACTTCATTGTAAGTGCTGTCTGGTTTAGTCCAAAACAATCCTCTCACATTACCGCCTGTGATTGAATTTGGATCACCTGGTATTTGTGTCAAACAGATTGCATTGATATCTCTTTCACCCAATGGCGACTGTCTTGCCACTCTTGAATCTACTTCTGCTAATGCTGATTGCAACTTTTTTATATCAAAATATATATCTGGATCTTGATAAAAGCCTTTTGGCCAAACACTAGACATCAAACTTAATACCTTGTGCTAACGGCAATGACTTTCCATAGTTAATTGTGACTGTGCTTCTACGCATATATTGTTTCCAAGCATCTGATCCAGACTCACGACCACCACCTGTGTCTTTTTCACCACCAAAGGCTCCGCCAATCTCAGCACCACTTGGGCCAATGTTGACATTAACAATACCACAATCAGAACCAGTTGCTGATGTAAACGTTTCTGCTTCTTGTACATTATCAGTGAATATACAAGAACTCAAACCTTGTGGTACACTGTTTTGTATTTCAATTGCTTCTTCTAAAGTATTATATTTCATAACATACAATATTGGTGCAAAAGTTTCAGTTTTTATAATATCACATTGTTCTGTGGCTTCAACTATTGCTGGGTTCACAAATGAATCACCTAACGCAGGTAATGGTTCTCCGCCATACACTGTGTAATTTTTTTCTTTACACTCTTTTAAAACTGTCTGCATAGTTTTCAAAGACTCTTTGTTTATCAAAGGACCTACTAAATTCTTTTTATCTAAAGGATCACCAATTAGTAAACTTGCATATGATTTTTTTAATCGTTCTAACAGTTCATCATATTTAGACCAATGCACAATTAATCTTCTTAATGTAGTACATCTTTGACCACATGTACCTACAGCACTGAACACAATAGCTCTAACTGCCAAATCTAAATTTGCATGTTCAGACACTATCATTGCATTGTTACCACCAAGTTCATATAAACCTTTGCCCATTCTTTCTGCTACCAACGGTGCTAAAGTTTTACCCATTTGTGTTGACCCTGTAGCACTTAACAAATTAATTCTTTTATCTTGTGCCATCCATTTTGCTTCCACATCATGACCTGTTATGATCTGCATTAAATCTTTTTGATACTGTTCGTCACACACACTGTCCCAAATTGATTTGCATAACATTGAAACTTTCATTGTTTTTGGAGAAGGTTTCCATAAAACACTATTACCACAAACAATTGCCAAACAAAGATTCCATCCCCAAACTGCCACTGGAAAATTAAAAGCAGTGATCACACCAACCACTCCAATTGGGTTCCACACTTCTTGCAGTTTGTGTTCATTTCTTTCTGATGGCATTGTTTTACCGTACAGTTGTCTTGATAAACCAACTGCAAAATCACACATGTCTATGACTTCTTGTGCTTCACCAACACCTTCAATAAAAATTTTTCTACTTTCAAGTGTGATGCCTTTTCCTACCTCGTCAAGTCTTTCTCTTAATTTATTACCAAATTTTCTTATTAGTTCTCCACGACTTGGAGCAGGAACTGTTTTCCATTGTTTTTGAGATGCAATTGATTTTTCAATTGTGCTTGTATAATCTTTTACGTTCACAGATATACCTTTCCAAATTTATTGTTTGTAAATATTTTGTAGTCAATACTTTCTTGTGATATAAAACCTTCACCTACAAGTTCATTATTTGCATAGGCAGTGACAACTGAACATACTCCTGATGCTGTTGTTCTTTGTATAGCACTGTGTCCATCTTCACCATATATTTTTTTTGACCAAGTCTTTTCTAAAAGTTTGCCGTCTTTGTATCCAATTACTGATATTAACATGACAACAACATCTGAGGTTGTATAAGGAACTTCTTGATCAAACAGATCTACAAATTTTTTCTTGTTGTGTCTTAAATTTAAATCATCTAATAAAAACTTCATCGATGCCTGATGACCTGGGTACCTAATAGTTTTATAACTTAAAGATTTTACTTTGTCAGCAAATGTTACACACATTGATGCTGAACCACCTGAAGTATTAAATGCTTCATACCTGTCACCATCAATATAAATTTGTTCTAATCCATCTAATGGCTGAGTTTTAATATGCTTGTGGTTTGATAAGACATCACAGTCATTCACATACTCATTGATTAATCCATCAGTTGACCATGTCAAATAATATGCCATAGCATTTGTTGGATATTTTGGTAATGCACCTACTCGCATTTTTACTTTGTCAACAGTGTCAAATTTTTTAATTAGATCTGATGCAATAATATTAACTGCACCCGGAGCCAATCCACACTGTGGCATCATAAAAGTTTTAGTGTTTAATTTTCTAATGTGTTCTGAAACTTCTGTGTCTTCAGTTAGATCAAAATATGCTGTATCACAAATAGCACACATATCAGCAATACCTATATTCAAATGATACAGTGTTGCTGAAATAATAATATCTTTTTTTTCTACAAAACTTTTTAATTCTGTTTGATTTGATGCATCTAACACTGTGTTGTCAATATCTGTTTTTACCACATCTGTTATTTCAACATCAAATCCATGGTCACATAGATATTGATAAATTGTTTTACCAATTTTTCCAGCACCAATTATTCCTATTAACTTTGACATTTATTGTCCTTTTTGTTAATTATTGTATTAACGTTATTTATCTACTTTTTTTCTTTAATATTTTTAAGTGTTTTTACTTTGGTTCGTAATCTAATTAGATCATTGTCAAGCATTCTTACTCTGTCAATTAATTTGATTAATGTGCCTGATGCAGATCCTAATTTTGGTTTAATTTCATTCACAATATACTTGTACAAATAAAATATAAAATAAGCCAAAAAGAATACTGCCACAATTGGAAATCCATAATAGTTTATTAATTCTACAATATTCATTAGTCTTTCCTTGCGTCTTCTTTGCCATCTGCTCTGGCTATTCTATCTGTATCAACTGGTAAGCCAAGTTGTTCTGAAACTTCATTGTCAATTTTAAGTATATCATTGTTCATTGTTTTTATTCTATTATCTAATTGTTCTGCAACTGTTTCAATGAATTTGATTGATGACACAATACTACTTAGAATGTAATTTATAACAATCATTATAAAAACGCCAGATGCTACTGCGGCCGCTATAGGCAACCCTAAATCAGCAATAACTGTCCAAAAGTCCATGTTTTAAATACGCAATTATTTTGTAGTTGCTACGTATACTCCATTCCAAGTTTTAATTTTTTGTTGCTCCATATTAATTATTCTTTGAAGCATTACATTATAGTACTTATCCAATATTTGAGGATATCGAGTTGTAATTTGTTCAATTTGTTGTCTAGCATTTATCCATTGTGCATTTCTATAAAACTTCAAAAAATCATTGTGTTTATTAAAAAATTCACTATCAACACTTTCAAATAATACTGTGTATATAGTTACTGGTTCTGTTTTACCTTTGACTGCTATCATATCTAACTCAATAAATTTATATGCATCTGATACTGATGTTTCGCCTACTAATAATGTTAATCCGTATTCTTTACTTTGTCCTTCTAAACGTGCCGCTAAATTGACTGCATCGCCAAGAACACTGTAATCAAATCTTTGGTTTGAGCCCATATTGCCAACAACAACACTACCAGTATTAATACCAATACCAATCTTAATTGGTAAGAGACCTTCATTTTCCAATTCCTTGTTAAGTTTTGCTAATGCTACAAACATTTCATTGGCAGTTTTGATTGCTAATTGTTTTTGTTGAGGGACGTCTAATGGTGCATTCCAAAACGCCATAAGAGCGTCACCAATGTACTTGTCAACAGTTCCATCATTTTTCATAACAATGTCCGTCATTGGTGTCATATATCTATTAATAAGTTTTGTCAATCCTTGTGGATCTGTTTTATATTGTTCACTAATTGGAGTAAATCCTCTTATGTCACTAAACAATATTGTTAATTCTCTTGTGTCTCCACCAAGTTTTAGTAACTCTGGATTCTTTTGTAATTTTTTAACCATAGCAGGTGCCAAATAATGTTCAAATTGTTTTTTGATTTGTTGTTTGAGTTGAAACTCTTTTACAAATCTATTAAACACTGCATGAAACGAAACTATTGTGGTTACTAATAGTATCCAACTCACATCCCATAACTGTAGATGTCTTGTGAACACAAAGTACGAAGCATAACTTGAGCCTGCCCATAACAAAACTATCGCCGCACCTGTTAACCAATATGGTGCAAACGCCGCCATTACAATTAATAATACTGCTAATATACCTGCTGTGACATATTCAACAAATGTTGCATAGTCTGTTCGTACTATAGAGTCACCATTTATAATTGTTTGTAAACTCACTGCTATTGGAGTGTGACTGTATGCTTCACCGTTGGGTGTTGCTATGATAGATCCTATTCCTTCTGCTGTGATACCAAGTATCACAGTTTTGCCTTGTACAGATTCAAAACTGTCTGTAACACTTATTGTTTCAAACTGTTTGTTCCAACGCAACCATATCTGTCCGTTGGCATCTGTGTTGATTACAGGATATCCAGGAACACGAACTGCTTGTACACCACCTGGTCCTGCTTTGACTTGATAACTTGGAGCACCTGTGGCCACACGTATTGTTTCAATGGCTATGGCAGGATACGTTTCACTATCAACTGTAACAATCAAAGGCACACGTCTTACCACACCATCAATTTCTGGTGCTGTGTTGATTACACCTACACCGTCTGCATTTAATCCAAACAGTTCTATAGGTCCCAACATACCTGGCCATTCAAACAACCAAGACAGCGGATCACCTATTTTGGCAACACCTCTTGGCACAGCATTACGATTGGTTTGTGTTGTGCCTACCTGTGCTATAACAACACCATTTTGAACCAGTGCTTCTGCAAGATCCATGTCGCCACCCAGTCTGTCTTGTTCTGAAAACAGTATAGGTAAAATAATAAGTCCTGCACCTGCTTCACGCAACTGCCATATGATGTCTGCTATAACTGTTCGTTTCCATGGCCATTGTCCATATTGTTCAATTGACTTTTCATCTAGTTCAACTATCACAACGTCATTGCTGACAGTTGGTGCATCATATTTTTGAATTAGATCAAATGTTTTTAGCCTGGCAGTTTGTTTTACAAAAGGATCCGAAAACCCCCACAGCATCAAACCTGTCAGTGTTAAAAATGCTACTGCCCAGTGTGTTAAGTATTTCATACTATCCTATTAGTACTAGTGTTGCTTCACCTGAAATTAAACTGACTAACACACTTACAATTAACCAAACCAAAAGTGTATAACCAACCCACCAATACCATTTTTTACCTGTTAAGAATTTTTTAGTTGCACGTTTTGTACCTAATGGATCTTTTGATGCCGCCCAGCCAAATACTCTGTCACTGCCTGAAAACGGAGGCGTCTTCCACCATACCACAGGAATCATCAGCCAAAATATCCAGCCTTCTCCTGTGCCCCATGCGGCCCATATTCCTACAGCAAGTATGCCTAGCAAATACCATCCAATGTTTTGTTTTAGATGTTCCATACTAGTATTTATATGATGTTTTAATTTTGTGTTACTGTGGTTGTGCCACAACCTGACGAATTCACACAACTTTGTGTTAATGAATATGTTTGATTACTGGAACCTGTTTGATCTAGATCCAGTGTTGATGAATATCCACTCATGTCAATGGTTGCTGACATGTTGCCAGAACCGTCTTGATTTACATCTATGGTTTGATTACTGCCTGCTGTGACATCTAAAAAATGTTCTCCAGTGCCTTGTTGTATAAGATCAATGTCATTTGAAGAACCATTTATGTCTACAAACATGATCTTGTCACCATCGTCTTTTTGATCCATATACATGATATTGCTGTTGCCATCAACATCTACACTCATAAAATGACCTTCATCGCCAACACCCATACCATCGTTTTCCTGTAGAACACCCACTGTGTTGTAATTACCTGTGACATCAAGTATCAATCTAGAATCACCAGCATCGTCTACGTTGTCACCTTGTCTCACAGTTAAATTATTATTATTACCATTCACACCCATTAACACCACATTGTTGTCGCTGACTGAACCAGCATTGTTACCTTGTGTGATTAACACAGTGTTGTCATCACCTGATATCACAGCATCAGCAATAGTAGAACTTGTGGATGCGGTACCTGCCACAAGATTGTCATTGTCATACTGCACAATGTCCAAATCCAAATTGTCACCTGCTTGATCAATGTAGATAGCATTGCTGTTTGATGTGATGTTTCTTGTGTTGTCAACTATGGTTTGTTGTGCTGAAGTTATGCTTGATGAGTATGTAGGTGTTGATGAATACAGGCCTTCTTGTTCCATCGTGGTTGTGAGGAACGTTGTCATGTTCGAAGTGTTGCTTATGTTTGTCTGGAACTGATCATATCCCATGGCAACTATTATGCTACCACCGTTGGATCCATAGTCCCATTTATACCAAGTGTGCCAACTACTGCCATAGGAGTTGGATGCCATTGCTGTTCCACCCGTGGCGTTAAACAGTTGACCCGCTCCTGGCAATGTTGTTTGATATGCTGTGGCGTAATCACCCACTGTTATACTCTGCCAACACAGGTCTATGTTACAGGTGCTGGTGTTATAGGTCATGGTTCCTACACCCATCTTGTTTTCAATCAAGGACTCGATGGTGCTCTGTCTGTTGGAGGCTCCTTGTGGTGCGGCTATGATAAGTTTGCCTCCGCCACTCACATAAGTGTCATACACTGAACGACAGGTGCTACCACAGTTGGATGTGCCTGCTATGTCAATCACCAGTTCCTTGCCTGATACATCATTTGAACTTACTGAATTTGAAGTGCTACCTGTAACTGTAAAGTTTAAACTTTCAAGGTGTGACTTTAGTCGACTGTATTCAGCACCAGTGTCTGATGAGTTGTAGTATATGAATGCGTCATTGGCCTTGGCATTGTTACTAATTGCCATAAAAACAATTATGCCAAACAGTATAAAAGCCAATCTTGTTATTAATCTTTCAAACATTATTTTTGTATGATGTTGATATCATTACCACCACCTTCTCCTATAATAAAATCTCTTGTAGTAAAATCATCTTGTTGTAGATCAAGTGTGTAACTGTAATTTTTATTCAGTCTTAACTGTACCACACTGGATGATCCTTCACGTCTAAAAAACCAATTTGATCCTTGATCTAGCAATATGATATTGCCTGGTAGTTGTCCTACTTGCTGTTGTTTTTTCACAAACACATCAGTTAGTTCACTCAAAAATTCTGCCGCTAATATTTTGTTTAATTGTGCTAGTACATCTCCCAAAAAGTCACCTGCTAAAAAATCAATGTCTAGTTCTGTTTGCCACTGTTGATCATCTTGTGCTAGTAGGTCTTGGTCTAGCACATCAATTTCTAAAAAGTCTAATCCTAATATATCTGCTACAGATCGAACAGATTGTTCATCTTCTAGATCGTTAATTTCTCTTGGTGGCGACACAATCAACAGATTGCCCAACAGTGATTCATCTATTTCTAATGTTATTGCAGGTGTGGGCCTGCGTTCTGCTACTTCAACTCTGGTGGCTTGAAATGCTTGATTTAGTATGACCTGTCCCATAGCCGAATCCACTGTGATTTCACCTACCACACAGTTGCCATTTGAATTACATGAAGGCAATAAAATAATTGTTGATCCACCCAACTCGTCTACAATCATAGCAAAGTCTGTGCCACGCACACCAATTGTTGCTGTGGGTGTTTTTATTTTGACATTGTCTTTGTAGTCTTTGGCAATTTGACCTGATGCGTATCTCACTGTGCCCAATGCGGCTGTGAGTGTTAGTCCACCTTGATTGTTGGCTGGATCATACACAAACTCGTCTATAATAAGTTTTGAATGTTCTGTGACTTCTACTCTGGTGTCGTCAATAAAGTCAATGGCAGTTCTGCCTTGACCTGTCATTACTTCATCATAGGAAAACACATCAAGACTCTGCTCAAGATCAATTTTAGCACCATCTGTGCGTTTGATCTTGCCTTTGCCTTCTAGCTCGCTCACAGCACCAATACTGGCCTGTGCTGACCATGAGAATAAAATCAAAAATAATGATAATATAAATTTCACAGTTAGTCACTTTGTGTTATATCTACATCAAAACTATCGCCATTAACTGTTAGGTCAACTGTGTTGTCGTAGATACCACTTTGAGTAATATCAATTGTTCCACCTCCACCATCTACATCTAATGTGATAGTGTTTCCTGCTGAATCACCGTTGCCAGTTTGTGAAGTTGTTAGTGCAACACCTTCATCTGAATTAGCACTGGTTGTGGCCAATGAAGAACTATTGTTAATGTCAACTGTTAGTGCGGCACTTTGACCATCAACTGTTGAATTTATAATACTGTTGTCACCAGTAACTGTGAAAGCCACTGTTGAGCTGTCTGAGTCAGCAGTTTCACCTATACGTATTGTATAGTCGTTGCTGTCACCAGTATTAGTAATATTCAGTGTCACAGTGTCACAGTTTCCTGCTGATGTACTAGAACATAACAAGTCTACTGTGTTTGACCCACCGGTAAATGTCCAAGTACCTGTATATGTGTCACCTTTGATTGTTGCATCAATTGTGTTGTAACTACCAGTTTGTGTAATTGCAAACGTCATGCTGTCACCTTGCAGTGTAGCATCAGTTGTTGAATCACCAAATTCGTTATCTTGACCATCTTGTGTGATATCTAAATCTAAATCATCACCTATTTGATCAATGTAGATATCATTTGCTACCAATGATGTTCCAAACATTGATAACAACAATATTAAAATTAATCTTTTCATTTACTTTCCTCTCTTATGTTGACCTGGGGATTGTTAATCTGTGAATCAATTACAATTGCTTTGTAATTCCAAAGACCTTTAGAATGTCCAAGTTCAACTAAATCGCAGACCGCCTGCTCTATTGCGGCTCTTACTGCATAATTAACTGGTTCATTAACTGCCGTACCTGCTTCTACTTCAATTAGTTTAGTGCCTAGGTCTAAAAATTTAAACACATCAGCACCAGTAGAATAACTGGCAATGTCTTTTTGTGTAGCAACAGAAAGAAGTACTTCTCCTGTGCTTACTGAAACAATACGCATGGACACTGTTACTGTGTCAACACGATATTGAGTTTTGGCACCAATACCTAGGTATCGTGCACCAGAGCCGCCTGTGACCACATTTGAATCATAGCCTACCACGGCACCTTCTACAATTAAACCAGCAAAAAGTAAAGGTTTTAATTTTTTATCTTTTTCGTCTTCATACTGTTCTCTGGTTGAACGAATCAATTGTCGTTCTTTGACTAGATTGTCTAGTCCTCCTCTTTCAACAACTGTGAACCATGTGTTGTTGCCCACTTCTGACAGTGCTTGAATTACCCAAACTTCAGCACCTTGAGTTACAGCACTTGAAAGTTGTGAAAAGTTTTGACTTGGTTTACGTTGTCCTGTTTTGTCATTAAAACTGTAAACTGCTATTGTGATTTTTGGACCATCAAGTTCTGGTATTGCTTTGAACTGTTGTTGTAATGGTGCCACAGCAGTTTCTGGTGCTTTGAATCCGTTTACACCGGCATGGCCGGCACATCCTGCCAAGGCTATCAATAATAACAAAGCAAATATCTGTCTCATATTAAAATCCAAAATCTCCTACTGGCACAGTAAGTGTTGTTATAGTACCATCTGCTTCTGTGATTCTAATTGATATTTCACCTAGGTCTACATCTTTTTCCCAATAAATGGTGGCACCTTCTATTTCAGCAGTGCCTGTGGTTTGTCCTCCTGATGAGAACATGTTGTCTACCAACTGTTTAGATAGGTTGGCATAGATTCTTGATTCCACATTGGCAATGAATTTGTTTATTACTTCATTATTTTCATCACGTTCTGCGTCTCTGAGTTTCTTTTCTATGTCTTTACGTAATTCTTCTTTACGTTGAAATTGCAGTTGCTCTGTGGCTAACACATGATTTGAATAGCCATTTCCTGAAAAACTAGGATTTGAAAATTCTTGTGTTAATTCGCTCGCCTGAATAGAACTCATAGAAGCAACAAACGTCACAAAAATGCTGTAATATATATATTTTTTCATAATTTTAATCTAAATAAATGTAGTTATAACTATTTAAGTTATGAAGATTAAGGTTATGTTTATACTTTATTTGAGAAGGTGTTTATTTTAGTTTTTTTTTGATGTGGTGGAGGATAGCGGGATCGAACCGCTGACCTCCTGAATGCAAATCAGGCGCTCTCCCGGCTGAGCTAATCCCCCACATTTACCCAGAAATAATTGTTTTAACATCATTAAAACTATATTCTGCTGGAATGCTCCAACTAATAGAGCTTCTTGGTAATTTACTATTGCTATTTACTAATACTTCATGTGGATATTCAGTATTAAACAGTACCGGATCAGTTAAGCAAAATCTATATACTTCTTTGATATCTTCTTTTTTGACAGGAAATGACCAGAAACCAGATCCTAGATCATCTATGATATCTTTGCGTTCTTTGTCAGTTAATTTTTTTATGAACTCATAAACCACTGTTTCACTGTCATTGCAGTTCCATAACGGAATGTTTATTGTGCATTTTCTAGGATTGTCAACGTGTAACGGTAATGATTCAACCATGTCATAAAAATTATACAGTTCTCCTAAAAATGGATATTTTTCCATTAGAAAAACCATGTATGGTTCTTTGTTTGCTGATCGTTGAAAATGCCCAAGTCCCTCTTCAATATCATTTTTGCGTCTGTGATATATCATTTGCATTTCATTGATATCACAAAAACTCTCATCTAATGTAAAAACATATTGGTTGTTCATTTTAATATAACTCTAATAATTATTTACTAAATTTACGCCAAGTAGTGTGTAAAATATAAAACCACACACCATTAATACAGGGTTCTACAAGAGCATTTAAAGCCGCAAGATTTAAAGTGGTACCAGTTATAAAATAAGTTGTGGTCATTGCTATAACAATATGACCAAATGTATAAATTAATGCCAATGTTAAAGACGACTTAGTCATTAACTTCTTAAAAGTATTGAAAATACCATTATTAAATTCACTCATTCTAATGTTATAACAAACTTTTATCTAGTTGTCAAGACAAAAAACTTGTGGGCTTGGTTGTGGAATAACCTAACTTTTCCAACAAACTTTTATCTAAATGCTTGTCTACTACATTAATCTGTTCTTGGGTCAAAGTTTTTATATTATTGGAGTCCCAATAATCTTGAATTTTTTTATTTCTTAATGATTCTGTCCAGTTTTCACTCAATGTGACATGAGCAGGAATAACCAAATGCGAATGTTTAATTATGTTCCATTTGTATACTTGACTTAAATCTTCTATGAACTGTAAACAGTTTTCTAAATCTAACAGTGTTTCATATTTTACTAGATTCCAATTTTTAATTTTTGGTTGAAGATTAATCCAATTGTTATAAAATTCATTGTACAATTTTACCAATTCAACAAGATTAATTTTTTCAAGTTTCCAAGAATTATTCATGTTTTTCTTTGTCAAAGTGCTGAATTCTAATATGTGATCATGTGGAAGAGCATCTAAATCATACAGCACTTGAGGTCTACGTATTTTGATGTCTACAGGATTTCTTAAAATACTTTCAACCCATTTGTATGGATTTTTTGAAACCAAAATATGTGCGTGATTTTCTTTTTTTTGTTTTTTGTATAACTTGTAAACAAACTCAGTGTCAGGTTCATGTTTCCATGCATACTTGATCAAACTTTGATCTAGATTTAAACTTTGAAAATTGTTGATAACTAACTGGTGAGTAAAGTTAGTTCCAGTTCTTTGTAATCCAAACACAGTGAATGATTTGACCAACATAACATAACTATTTAACAATCCTTAAAGTCATGCCATCTAAAGCATCTGTTAATTGTATTTGGCAACTCAACCTACTGTTTTTGTTTCTGTCTTCACTGTCTAACAATGCATCTTCATCTTCATCCATTTTGGGTAACAGATTCAAATACTGATCATCAATTTTGACATGACAAGTGGCACAGGCACAACAGCCTCCACACATCATAAAGTTGTCTGGTGAAATTTCTTTTTTGATCACTGAAGCCAACGTTTCATATGATTGTGCTTCAATTACATGCTCTTTGTCGTCTCTGTCAATTACTGTTATTTTCATAATGTTAATGTAAACTATAAATGTGATCTTGTCAACTGTTTTCTGGCTCCTCGGGCAGGACTCGAACCTGCGACCAATTGATTAACAGTCAACTGCTCTACCAACTGAGCTACCGAGGAATATGCTCTAGAATGGTGCCGGCAGAGAGATTCGAACTCCCGACCTGACGATTACAAATCGCCTGCTCTACCAACTGAGCTACGCCGGCATTAAAGTTATACTACTATAACTATTCAGTTTTGTCAACTGAATCCTGTTCAGATTCTTTGTTGACTGTCATTGATGATTCCATGTAATCTGCAACTACTGATATATTTTCTTTTGCTTTGGTAATTTTTGATGCTACCCAACCTTCAAGGTTGTCGCCTTTTTTAATCATTTCAATTAATTTGATAGCATCTTTGGCAATGTGATATAACTGACCTCTAGCCATTGATGCCTCGTGATCATGCTGACCATAGTCACGATCTAATTCATAATGATTTTGTGTTGCTTGTTTCCATTTTCTAATATCGTCCATTATGCTTTCTCCTTGGCTTGTTTTGTTATAGTTGCAAAATATGCCTGCTCACCTCTCTCTGCTCCATATTGATCAATGAAATTCTGTTTCATGTCTGTCTTATCATATTTTTTCTTAAGAGATTCACGTTTGTTGTATTCTGCTTTGGTAAGTTTTCGTTCAGTGATATCTTGAATTAACATAGTACTATTTATAGATGTCTTTTACTTTTTTAGTATATGCTAGAGTGTCACCACTGTGTCCCATTTTGTAAGGTTTCATTTTGAGTTTTTTACCGTGAAATATATGACCCATTGGATCTATAGCACGTCTGGCTGTGGCATGATGTGCCGCACCTTTTTGCCCTGTGAAAAGTGGCATGGCAATTGAAGCCATCACACCTGATGTTGTTGCACCAGCAGTTGCGTCTTCATTAATTTCTATATTAAATATTTCAGCTATTAACATAATGTATTCCTTACTAAAGTATTTATCTTATGTTTTTAGTTTGAGTGTTTAATTAAACTGAAATTTCTTTGTCTTTGTTGGTTTGAATCTGTTTTTCTAGTTCTTTTTGCTTTTTTTCGTTTTCAATGTCTTGCATCATTTTAAGTAATTTTTCACCAACAGATTTAAATTCTTGATACTTTGGATCATTTAAAACTTTGTCACTTAAAAACTTGTCCATAAAATCAAAATTCTGTGGTATTTCATTTGGCCATGCTTTGGTAGGAAAAGCACCTAAAGCCAATGCACCCATACCTGCCACAGCAGATTTTCCCATGGCTTTCATAAAATTTCTTCTGTTGTTCTCTGTTGTGATTTCACTTATTCTCATGCTTCTAATCTTCTGTTTAGTTTGTTCCAGTCTATCAATTTTAGCACTGCTGTAACATATTTAGCCTTGGCATCTTTGGCTGGTGTGTAGTCTGTGAAACTGTGTTCCCACATGTCTATTGGCATGAACACATCTGATCTGAAACTTTGATTTGGTGTGGTTTTAATTGTGCCTGTTTTGGTCAAGTATACCCAACCTGAACCTTGTATGGTCATGGCCGCTTCTACCAACTTGTCTGCTAAACCTTTTAGATCTCCGTAATTGGCAAACACTGTTTGTTTGATCGGACCATCTATTGTGCTTGATTCTTTGGCTGGTTTGAATTGTTGCCACCAAAGATTGTGCAACTTGGCACCACCATAATTGAAATCTGCATCACCTTCTTTGTTGTTGTATCTGGTCACATAACCTCTGCTTAATACATCATAATGATAATCTACATTTTGTTTTGACAACACTGGTTGTAATGCATCTAGGTTGTAAGGTAATTTTTCTAATTCCAATTGTTCTTCTTTGGCTTCTTTCATCATAGACATCATTGCTTCACGTCTGTTCTTTGCCAACTCTTGTTCCAAAGACATCACTGACTGTGCGGGTGTTTCGCCTATGCCTGCTAATTTTTTTAGATAGTCAAGATCCATTTAACGGACCTTGTTGAATGCTGTTTTCACTGCTCCAGCAGTTTGTGGATTTGATATTGCTTTTGAAAGTTTTGAAACATATGGTTCAACTGCTTTGATCTGTGTTGGTGTTAAACGATCACCTTTTGCTATTGCATCAAATCCTTTTGCTGTCAATTGCGGTGACATAGTAGTGTCAACTGAAGGTTTAACTGAATTTAAACCTCTTGCAAGATCCTGTGTGGCTTCTACTGGTTCTTCGTCTCTTGCTAATTTGTAACCCTGCTGTGCTCTGTCCATTGCATCATCTTCTATGCTTTTTCTAATGGCTTCAATTCTTTTGCCTGTTTCACCTGTTCTTGCTTGAATTTCTTCATCTGACTTACCATCACCAATCAGTTTACTGATTAAATCATGTGTCATTTTAGCATAGTCTTCTTGCATCTGCATTGGTACTATGCCAGCCAGTTTTTGCATTCTGGCAATGTCATTGTCTTTGTTTCTGTTGGCAACATTTAACATGTTGTCATAATCAGTTTTTTTAATTGACTCATTTTCTACTTCAACACTAGTAACTGCTTTTTTTGAATCAGCTCTTCTTTGCTTGTTGGCATCATGTTTGATCTGTTTCAGCACTTTGTTTTTGGCTCTTGGTGTTAACACGTCATGTTTGGCATCTCTACCTTTTTGTGTTGGCACATCATCTTGTTCTTTGAATGTTTTGCCATCTTTGAAATCTACTTGATGTACGCCACCTTCTCTGTCTTGATACTCAATTGAAATTCCTTTTGGACCTGCACCTTGGCTTAGAATTTTGTAACCTTGGTCTTGAATATAGTCAATAAAGTTTCTTGCTTCATCATCGAGATCTTCGTTAACATCTTCGTTGTATGGATCTTTGGCTTCTGTGCCACATTTCACACACTTTGAACCATAATGGAATCCACTGTCTTCACCTTGATCAAGAGCATCTATGAGTGCGGCCTCACCTGCATCACCTGGTTTTTGATCGGGTCTGATCTCATCTTCATATTCACGTTCCCAATCTTGAATGTACTTTTGTGCGTCCTGGGGACTCATTGAAAATTCATTTTCTGTGCCACATTTTTTGCAGTTCCATGTGTATCCATACACATTATTAGAATCTTCTTTGATGCCTTTAATGTTTGCTGTGGCGGCTTTGAATTGTTGATACAATGTTTTGATCTTGGGTGCAAACTTTTTATCCACTAACACAGCATCACCTTGTCCTGCAAACCCACCTGGTTGTGCTTGGCTAACTGCTGTAGACACAGTGTCAATAAAGTCCTCATAAAAATCGTAACCTGGAATACCGGACATATCCAAATATTGAAGAACATCACCATATGAGAACATATCGTCCTCTGAAACTTCTTCACCAGCCATTATGGTTTGATAAATGTCTTTCATGTTCCACAGTGCGGCATTCACCAATGCTGGGTGATCTTCACCTTCGTTATGATTGTAAGGGTTATCATCAATACCTGTGGCTCTTCGGGTCTTGCCTTTTTTGCCATATCCCACAGTGCCTGTGCTCATGTTATTTTCTTCAACTAAACCTAAATCATCAAGTCTATTTGCAATCCATTCATCTGGCATACCTGTTCTTGCCTTCATAACACCATATGGCATTTCACCTGAATCCATATAGTAGCCAAATAATTCTTCATATGCTAGTGTGCCAAGTTCTATGTCATCTGCTTTTGTTATACCATGCTTGTCTAGTATTGCTTTGACTTCTTTGTATTCTGAATCCATTGTTTCGTTGATGCCTAATTCTTTTGCCACTGCTGATCTGTCCAAATCAAAAGTGTGTACTTTGACACCATCTGCTGTTTTTTCTGGATATGCTCTTAAATTTTTTGCTTTGATTATATCAACAATCTTTTTGATATCTGCATTTTTAAAAATGTGATATGTTGGTTCTGATTGCCCTTGATACCCACTAGCCTCTTCTACTTTGCTTTTGTGTTTTTGATACCCTTTTTTGACTTCTTTTTTCTTGTCAATTTCAGTTTTTGCTTTAAACTGTGGATTTGCTCGTAACTCTTGTGCTATAGGATTACGATTTTTAATCTCTTTTTTGTTTTCAAATAAATCTGTCAAGTTCATAATAATATTTACCTAATTTGCCCAAACATGTGTAGCACCATTTTGTTTGCCTGTTCTAGCAATTTGATTCATCTGTTTAATAACTCTGTTGAAATAACCTTCTGGTCTACCGCCACTAATAAATGTAGCACCACCTGGATTTTTCTCAATCTGAGATGGTTCTTCTGGGGACTGTTTTCCAATATGCTTTTGCAACCATTGTGTAGTTCTTGCAATAAATTCATCTATTGGAAAAGGTGGAGCATCTTCTAAATCTGTTGGATATCCTAATGTACTCATTACTTGTCTCATGCTGGCATTTGCTAGTGTTAAATCTAGTTCTGGTTTGTAGTTAGGATTTTTAGGTGGTTCTTCATCACCATACATGTACTTGTCGCTGTTTTTGTAAAAATCTTCACCGTATTGATCACCCGAATCTGTGTCAGAAGTCCAATACCCCTTCTGTTTATGTTTGTGACCTGCGGTAAACGACATTGACTCTAATAATTCTGAATATCTCATAAAAGTATTTATTAATTAAAAGTTATTTTTTAGGACTTGTAGATACTCTTATAGGCTTATTGCCTTGTCCTTTTTGCGTTTTTCCACCTCGTCCTGCTTTATTTTGAGCCGCACGTTTTCTTCTTGTTGCAGATTGTTTTTCTTTTTTGCTCATGCTAGATGCTTTGTTGGCTGGTACACATTTAGCATATCCTTTTTTATCACCGCTTGTACCACATTCAGGATGACTGCCATCTTTGTTTTTTTTGCCAATGTTTACCCATTTCTGTTTAAACCATTTACGCAGTCCGCCTTTGTATTCTTCATTTAAAATTTCATTTATCAACATAACTCTAATTCTATTGCATTGTTGGTTTGCCAAAAAGTAATTTAACAGTTATTGTGGCATCATCATTGATTTCGTAAGTCATCATGCCATCTGTTTGATTAGGGTTAATAAAACCTTCATCATGCAAATAATTTGCCAGTGCTTGTATCACTTGATCTACATTAAGATTAATAACTTTATCGTCAGTACTTGATGTAGTTTCTTTGTTATCCATTTTTATTTTTCCTTACTATTTGGTTCAGTAATTTCTAATACCAAATCTGTTTTGCCTTTAATGATTCTATGATATTGCTCTGCTTCAATTGTAAAAGTATCATTTTTAAAAATTTCTTTTGGTAAAGAATCTTCTAACTGAACTTTCCATCCTGTGCCTTCAAGCACTTTAATTATTCGTGTGTTGTGATCTTGATGCCAAACTAATTCGTTAGCATCTACAGAACTTTCAAAAACACGTCTAATTATTCCTTTTGCCAGTGAAGTCTGTGAGTAAGGCTTTACCACCACTGGCCTCCTTTAACTCCTAGACTTTTATATCTTGGAGTACGACAAGCCCAATAACCTGCTTTGGTCTTATCTTTTTTGTTTTTGCAATCATGTCTTGCTACAAAACTTTTCACTGCACCTGGATTGTTTGCTTTGGTTTTTAAACCTGTGGTGTCACCCCAACTGACTTTTTTAATCTTTCCTGTTTTAGGATTACGAGTGTACACATAATACTTTTTACTACCACCTCTTTTAGGTTTGTTTAATTCAACTTTTTTACCTTGATATTCTGCTTCGTTGATATTTTTATTTTTATTATAACAGTCACAATGTTTACAATCTGGGCCACATGTACAATCTTTAACAGGTGCTCCACAACATTCTTTTGAACACATTTCTACACCATCTTTATACCATGTGTCTTTTGCTTCAAATGGTAAATCAAGTGCAATATCACCTTGTGTTGTTTTTAATACTTTACCTATTTCTGTTTCAAATAATTCTTGATCTTCCCAGTCAACTGTTAATAATCCTTCTTCATACATTTTACGAGCTTCACAAAATAATTTAAAAAAATTATCTGTGCCTGGTCTAAAAATATTTTCTCTAAAAGGTATATTATTTTTGATATGATACTGTATTGCTTCTGCAATTTTATTTGTTTCTAATTCTGCTAATCTCATTATCTCCAGCCTCCACCTGCTTTTTTATACATTTTGGCCGCCCAAGCATTTGCATAAGCCGATGGATAAACATCAAACTTTTGCTTTGCTTGTGATTTATAATATGCCCATTTGCTAGGATTTGTTGGTTTTGGTTTTTTTGCTTCAGACACTGACTTACCTTTTTGAACTCTGTCCCAGTAGTAAGGACTCATCTTGCCGTATCCGTGTCTCCATGCCATTTGACGTAATCTTGTTTCATCAAAATCTTTGAAACGATCTGCAAGTTCTTGGTCAGTCATGTTGGCTAATTTTTGCTTGTGCTTTATGATAGAACCAGGCATTCTCTCACCAAGTGTAATCAATTCTTGAAGTTTCATAAAAGTATTTATTTCAGAAAGATTGTTTTTGGTGTGTAAGTTTCTCTGTTAAAATCTTCAGGTCTTCCTCTTGGATTACTATGATATGTCACTGTGTTTTGCACAAATTCCTGTTGATCATGATTGTGTCCAAAACACCATAGTTTTATTTTGTTGTAATACAGTGGTAATTCTTCCATTAATGCATTTCCATAACAACCCACTGCTTTTTGTATTGGTGGATAAACTGCCCAACTTATTGCTCTTTTTACTGGTAGTGTGTGAGTTATGCAAACAATTGATTCTATGTTGTCATTCCATTGATACTCTGCTAACCAATTGGCCATCTGTGCATAATCGCTGGCTGACTGTTTTAAAATTTTAATTGCTGTGTCTTGTCCAAACTGTTTGGTTGTGTGTTCAAAACTGTATGATCTTGGCACATATGGTTCGCCAATTTTAAAATCCCACCATCCATTGATTCCTAAAAATACACAGTTGTCTTTGACATATGGTTGTTTGGAAAGATAATGTAAGTTTTCAATGTCTTTGGTTTTGTTGTAAACTTTGTCACACAAAGAATTCATTGGAAATCCTACACCTTGATGTTCGTGATTTCCATCAATAAACAAAATCTGTTTGTATTCATCTTTTACACGGTTTAACCATTCCACAGTTAATTTGGGATCATCGCTTACATCTCCAGCAACAACTAATAAATCAGAATTTTTGTGTTGTAAAAAATCATAATTGTTATTCCAGTGTTCTACATGAACGTCACTTACTAAATCAAAATTCAACATTTTTTTCTTCTTTGTTTACTTAACTATGTAGTATAGTTTGAATTAACTGTTTTGTCTACCACTTTTCATGTTGGCACACCAATGATACATTTTAGCCTTTTCACCACTGGATTTTTTTGCTTTTGCTCTTAAACTTGTAACTGATCCTTTGCAACTGGCACCTGCACGTTTTACTCTGCCTGGTCTTGATTTGCCTTTTACTTTGCCATCAGCAAAATTTTCAACAGCAAATTCTGGATTAGGTGTTGCAAAATTAGACTTACGCATGATTGTTTTTGCAACAAGATCTAATTCTTGTCCATCCCATTGCAATGCAAAAGGAATATTAACATCTGTTCGCATGTCTTTCATCACTGCTTCTGCATCTGGTCCTAACTGTGCAATTGGTTTACCGTGTTGTTTGTAAACTTGTTTGAATAGTCTTGTGAGTTCTGCCATTGTTATTGGCTTTTGATTTCTTGGATCGTTTACTCTGTCTTTGAAATGTTTTGAAAATTCAATGTCTATACCCAATGAAGCAAACAATCTGTCAGCATAAACTTCAAGTTGTTGTAAATCTTGATCAGTAATTTCTTTGTTTTCTTTTAGTAATTCAAAAAACCTCATTTAACAAATGCTCCAATTCTACCATGCATATCAGGATGTTTTATATATTTGTACCCTTCAGGTGCTTTGGTGCTTTGTCCTTCCCATACAGGTAGATATTCTTGTCTATCACCTTCAAAGTCTACATTGTGTCTAAAATGCATTTCAATGACCTTACCACCAATGTATTCAACATTCAATCTTGGTCTATTTCCAAAATGCTTTTTGATAAGCGGATGTAACGGCACTTGCTCATCTACACGAATCCATTTATCCCAACGTTGTAATGTGTTTTCTTTTTTGAATCCTTCTACACATCTTACTTGTTTACCTTTATCATAATCAACTGTAAAATGTCTACCTTTAAACCATTCACACCAAAATGTTCCTATAGGTAAATGATTTGTGTTTTTTTTGAGGTGCATTTTCTTTGCACCCATTCCTAAACCAAAAACATTAAGCACGGGTCTTATGATATAATCACCTTCTTTTGGAACTTCAATACCTGCTGGACCACAAGTGTATCCTAATTTTTTTGAAAGAATCAGTTTATCTAATGCCCATAAATCATCTATCTTTGGATTCTTCCAATACAAATCTTCTTCGTCAGGACCAATGACTTCGTTTAATCTCATTTCTTTTTACGTCCTGCACAGTGAGCCTTTTGACTAAAACCTTTGGGATTTGTGCAATCAATACTTTTTTTATATTTTGCACTCCATTTTTCTTGTAACTCTTTTAGCTCTTGTTCTAAAATTTCAATTCTTTCTTTGACTGGTAGCATGTAATGATTTTTTCTACCTTTGGTCAGCAAAGGTAATGTTCTGTATGCTTTGAACCATTTGTCAGTTCCAGGTTCAGAAGTCTTTTTCATTTTTTGATATTTAGATGTGCCTGGCAGTGTTAATAAACTTTTATCACCTTTGTCATTTTGAAATTTTAATTCATCTTCTACTATAGCACTAAAAATACTTTTCTTTTCTCGTATGTTTGGTGGTCTTCCATCTCTGTCTACTTTGAATCCTAATTTAGCAGACTGTTTTGTTATGGCATCAACACCAACATCTACTGTGGTATTAACTCCTTTAACAACTCTGCCTCCCCATTCATTGACCTGTTTAGTGTCAGGATCATGATAAAGATAAGTGTGCTTGGTGTCTCTTGAATTTAAACCAGTGTGCTTTTTGATACGTTTCATGTATTCATTTTTTACTTTTTCGCTTTGAAAAGTAACAAGTGTATCTGGTTTACCATTTGGTCCATATTTTTTTCTATCTGCCTGATCCAAGTTAGATATATCTTTTGTAAGTTCATAATAATCACTTTTGCTGTCTATGTCAACAACCAATGTGTTATCAGGAAAAGGTATTAAATCTCCTTCATTGACTTGAGCAAAACTACCCGAATTAATTGCTTTGTTGATAGGTGCAACTTTTGAAAGGTCTTGTTTTTCAACATACTTCAATGCTTGTGAAACTCTGTTTAAATTGTCTTTGTTGGCTTGATATCTAATTCCAATACCGCCTTTGGCTTGCCATCTTTCAATATTGCTTGGTTTGTCATCAATCAATATGTTTGGCAACCCTGTGGTTTTGTCTACAGCATAACTTTCTTTTCTGCCTGTTATGATAACACCATTTGGTGTGAACCCGTTTGATCTTAACCAATCCAACTTATGCTTTTTTGAATTCTCATAATCTCCACGCAAAGGAGAACTGCAAATATACCATTCGCCACCTGTGAAACTTTTTACAATGTTAATTAATTCTTTTGATGTTGCAAACAAAGGCAATGTTGAAAAGAAGTCTGTGCCTGCTATTGCTTTGATACTGTCTTCAACACTGATTTCACCTTTGTCTTTCCAATGATTTACTTTTCTAAATTTTGCCAATGCTGAAAAAAAGTCAGCAATAACACCATCCATGTCAACATACACTTTTGGTTTTTGTGAAACTTCTTCTTGTATTCCTTCAGTAGATATATTCATTCCTGTTCTTACAGCGTCATACATTTCTTTTGCAATGCCTGGATTAGCAACACCTTGTTTGAAACTTTCAAAATCACCATCCACTGCCGCTTGACGCATTTTACTTGCACTCATACCTTCAACACTGTCATCGGACTCTTCGTCCCTAACACCAGCAGTTACAACTTTGATAGAATCAAATTTATAATCTTTACCATTGTACTTTGGTAAAAGTTCAGAAAAATAAGGAACTCTATCAGATCCTACAACAAGCACAACATTTGCATAACCTTTTTTCTGTAAAGACTGCATGGCTTGTATTATGGTCTTGACATTTGGATCACCTATGGCGATATCTGAAAAACTCTGTTTAGCAAATTTTAACTTTTGCTCAAAAGACAAAGGATCTTTTTTGGCATTTTGAGTGTGTGTTAAAAATAAAAAAGGTTTTCCAGGTAAACTTTTGATTTTGTCAATGACTTTTTTGTGACCAATAGTAGGAGGATTCATTCTACCAAATGTAAAAACTGCTGTGTTAAGTTCGTTTGCTCTCATTACTTTTATTTTCCTTGACCATTATAAGGTTTGTATGATCTTTTTTTACCCTTATTCATGCTCGACTTTTTTACTCTGCCGCCACCAATTGATGTTCTTTTTGGCTTGGATTCATGAGCAACAAACGTCTTGCTCGTTTTTGGCATAAAATCTCCTTGTTTAACTTATTTAGTTAAAACAAAAAGATCATACAACTGCTGTGATGCTAGATTTTTACCTTTGGCTTCTGCTTGTATATCAAAATATTCACCAAAGCTCAATGCCCATTCATTTACTGTTTGATTAGGGAAAAAGTCGCTGTGTGCTCTGAGCTTTTGCTTTTTACACCCTAGTTCAAGCAATTTTTTAATATCGTGCATACCTACATGTGTTTGCTCACCTAGTCCTGCTGGTGCCAGTGCTTCATCACGTGAATATGAGTAATGCAGTGTTGGTCTACTGCCTCTCCAACTGTCTACTACTCGTTTGACTCTGTCATCGTTGGATTGTATGTATTCTTCGTCTCTGATCCAATGATGATGTATATCTAAAACCAATGCACAGTGTTTTTCCAACTGTAAACTTGCATCAAGTCCCCAACCCATTTCATCATTCTCAATAGTAAGCAAATTACGTGCTTCAGATGACAGTTTTGGTATCATTTCAATAATACCTTCAGGTCCACGTCTGCCTGATATATGCACATTCAATTTACAACCATCTTGAAAACTTTTACCAAAACCCATCCATCTGGCCATGTCTGCATGATATTCAAATTCCAGTCTGCTTCGTTCAGCAACATCTTCTCTGTCACTTGCTAACACACAAAACTGTCCTGGATGAAAACTGATTTTAACTCCCAAACGTCTAGATGCTTCGCCAACAGGTGCAAATATTTTTGCTAGATGATTTTGTATATGTGACTGTTGCCACCATTCAATCCAATTAGGTTCAGTATAGCCTTGTAGCATTTCTGATCCAAGTCTGACCATTCTTCGTTCTTCTGGTAGTGATGCAACACGTTCAACCATTTTCAATGCCGCTTGAGCATTGTGATTCATTATGTCCCATTGACGTTGTTCTGCATCTTCAGGATGTTCTCTTAACCAACGCATGGTCGTGCTTCTGCCATTGAGATCTCTGTCTTTGGCATTGACTTTCATGCCTTTGCATTCACTAGG